>JAABUS010004916.1_pt1 | contig 18425 bp, 21 predicted proteins | sample 5560161 | NCBI WGS metagenome assembly JAABUS01 (sample SAMN10711885, study PRJNA513376) | rock metagenome | isolation source: Antarctica rocks | place: Antarctica: Victoria Land, Trio Nunatak nord | collected 2016-01-04 | reverse complement strand
TCCTTTTTCTGCTGCTGCTGGCGCTGCTGCTGCAGCTGCTTCCAGAACATTCCTTGATACTGCTCGGAATCCTCCTGTTTCTCTTCTTCCTGAGTGCGCCTGCCAGATGGACCAGCAGTCTCCTGGGGATTGAGATCATCCCAAGAATTCTTCTGCTGACCCCACTCGGTCAAGTCAGCCCCACCCCCAAAGGCGCCCTTGCTAGGGCCCACAAGAACTTGCCCTGGGGCTGTTCCCAGCAGCTCTGTCCCCATGACTACATGGGTAATGCCTAGGCTAGCAGGACATGCAGAAACTGCCTACATGTTGACATTGAGCAGCATACATATTTACTTGCCTTCCTCACCCCTAGCCTTGGGATCCATCCCAGGGATCAGCTCCTCCCCAGGGATGGAAGAGAGCGTGGAGACATCAGCCAGATTGTGACTTGTGAAACTACCTAGACTGTTGTTCTTGGCAAAGTTCGTCAAGGATAACAGAGAGGGCAACAAAGTGGCCTGCAGCAGCAGATGAAACGAGTCCCAGCGTGATCTGGTAGCAGAAATTGCAGATGACCAGTTCACAGCACAGCACAGCACAGCACGGCACAGCACAGCACAGCACAGCACGGCACAGCACAGCACAGCACAGCACAGCACGGCACGGCACAGCACAGCACAGCACAGCACAGCACAGCACAGCACAGCACAGCACAGCATTCTAGTCCTCTTCAAACTGCAGCCCAGCCACCTTACTCCTGCTTGTTGAGTATGAACAGAACACAGGCCTTCCTGACCAGATGACGCAGGGTCTTACATAAGCATGGTGTCCTGTAGCTCCAGCCCAGTAGGGAGCGCCATGATGGGGTTGTGGTCTGGCATGGTCAAAGGCAGTGGTGCTCTGGTGGCTCTGTTGTTGCGCTGCCGGCGCTCACCACCAACAAAGTCTGCCCTGTCATCTCCAAAGCTATCAGGGATTGTTGGCATGACAAACAGGTCATCCTCTAACTGCAGGTTGTCATTGCCTGTGTGAGTGGAACTGGCACTTGGCAGGAAGCAGGGCATGTCAGCAGGGGAAGAGACAGGGGTGCAGCAGCAGCAGCCGAAAGATTGAACGCAGAAACCTTTCTGGCTGCTATTGTGAGTTTAGGTTGCATAGCAAGTGAGTAGTCACAGGTTGGGCACAGCAGGCAGTGTAGGCATAACAATGTGAGGGCAGTGGCATGAGGGATGGAATATATGCAAGCAAGCAGGTGAGCTTTGGCACAGACATGGAGGCAGCGGTGTACAGAATCAGGGGGGGATCAGAACAGAGCAGAAGCACTCACTGGGGCTTCATCCAAGTGAACAGAGGTAGCAAAGGGATTCATCAAAGCTAGGTTCAGCCGCCCTCCAAAGAATGCGTCAAGGTCAGGCGCTGTGATGGCATCTGGCCTGTAGAAAGCAACATATCATGTCACGCTATCACACTTTTGTGCTTTGTGCTTTATGATCATGCTTGCCTGCTCACAGCATATGACAAACAACATATCATTTCAGCCTTTTACAATCAAGTGGTGCACAAGTTCTAGATAAAGTCTTACGGCATCATGCTTACCTTGCTTGTTGTTTGCCCTTCTCCAGAACTGTGTTGCCTGCTTGACGATCAATGGACGTACCTTCCTCTGCAATACAGGGCAAGGCAGTCCAGATAGCTTTACAAATGCATGTGACGCCTGGCAACAAATTGCATGAGCAGGCCTGCTTCAGACTACAAAACCAATGCTTACCAGAGTGTCATTGCAGTCATCTGTTGAGAGCATGCAGGGTACACTAAGTTAGTACCTTCTATGCCAGGGTTTGGAAACATTGGTAACACCTTGAACTGAAGTGACTCACCTAGCAGATAAGTCTGTTGTCTGTTGAACACAATGACTATGCCACCTGCAACACATCATTGTCAGCAAAAGTCAGTCAATTCTGACCTGCATCTCTGTGGCAAGTGCTGCATGCCAGCTTTATGTCTTAGTTTCAGTCGGCCCGTCTGCCCAACAGCAAAGTCTTGCCGAAACTGTTTGAACCATGCAACAATCCGTACCTATAAGGATTCCTTGCAGTCTCAAAGCTTGTGGTACGTCTGGATTGATGAGCTGTTCACTGCAGACCCACAGAGCAAATGCACACTGCTGTACAGCTGTGCAGATACTACAGTATGAAGCGGCAGGTGAAGCTGCAGCACCCTAAAAGCGTCTCACCATGTCTGCACAACATTGACATTCATGACCTTGCTTCGATTGAGCTTCTTGCCGTGAGCTGCGATCCTGCACAGTAACAGCGGTGATGTAAAAGAGTGCTGCCTGTAAAGGAGTGCAGCCACTGCTGCCTGCAGTCGACGGTGCAAATCGCCGTAGCTGGAACTGCAGATGGCCTAAACGGAGAGCCGCACCAGACTGCTCCAAGCGGAGACTTCCTGCCGAGCAGCTCGTGCGAATAAAACATGCCGAGAAGTATGCGCGTTCAAAGCAGGCTCGTGAGCGTTGCAAGCTTGTTCTGCTGCAACCACCGCCAATGGTATCGCAAGTTGTCACGCTGCTCAGCGACCGCCAGCTGACGGTTCTGTGTCAGGCAGCTTGCTACGCGCTCTGAAATTTGCTGGTCCTTGCACTTGAAGTGCAGAGCTCGAGCTGCAACCGCGCTGGCTGCCGCTGCAATGTCACGGGTAGGTGGAGCCGCTGCGGTCCCGAATCTGCACAGGACGACAAGGATGCCAGCAGTTGGGCGCAGATCTTGCTTCAATGCTTGAAGTTGCTGTCAGCAAGGCTGTCAAAGGTACCGCATGCTGAGGTTTCAAAACTTGAACAGGCTTGCCATGCTGCATGTCAAGACGCACTCCGAACACATTACTAAGCAGACGCAGCAGTCAATAATCAAACACCACATCAGCACGCAGACAGCTATAAGAAATCACCCTGCAGGTCCAACATAAATGATACGACAGCCGTTTCATTCGTTCAGCTTTACAGCATCTTGACCACACTGGCAAGAATGCCTACAAAAGGTCAATCAGAAAAAAGCAGCGTGCTTGACCACCAATTACAACTTCTCGTTCTTAGGTGTCTTGGCAAACTCAACACCCTTGTTGATGTTGCCTTCCAGGATAGGGATCAGGTCATCAACACCCTTCTGCTCAACACTGTTCAACTCACCAAGCCCACGTACCTCCTCTACACCACTGGGACCTAGCCTTACCTGCATAAGCAAACACACAGTTGACACTTCACTCAAAAGTCAACAGACTTGTAGAAGAGCATGCCAAGACACAAAGCCAAGAAGTCAGCACATTGCAATTTTTTTGACTGTACATTGACCAATCAATCTCAGGCATGCAAAAATTAGGCCTCAAAGAGTGCTTCCAATTTGGCATTGCATTGCAATGAGCATACCTTGCTGGCAAAGTAAGGTAGCTTGGTGACAGAGGACTCGACGTAGGCACACTCCCAGATGTCATCATTGCCATCCAAGCCTAACAGCACAGACTCTGCCATGCGTGCAGCAGCGTACGCCTGCACACCTTTGCCAACTCTTAATCATTGCTTTGCGGAATTGTTAATATGACACTCTTTTGTGTCTGCTCGGTTCTCAGGGGCAAGCTGAAGCAACTTGCTGGTGCTGATGCTGACAGAGATGCTAAAGGGCTTCTACAGTGACTATGTTGAGAGCATTCACTGCTCAGTACCCTCCCTCTTTTCATCTGGTGTGAAGTAGCATGCATACACATGCAAACAGTCTCACCACCTTGATCTCCATGCACACTCAGTTGACACAAGGTCTGGCATAGACAACAAACATGGTGTGACTGGTTGCTGCATCAAAGCAACTGATGATGACTGATGGTGAGCCTGAGCAGCGGATGACTCACCATGGAAAGGGTAGCTGAACCAGCACCAGCCTTGGCCTCAACAACTATGGTTCCGGCATTCTGGATTTTGTCTGTCATTGCTGCAGCATCCTCGTCGCTGAAGCTCACCTCTGGGGTGGCCTGCAATCCAACCTTTGAAAGTTAACTTTCATGCAAATAACAGCAGGCCTTGAACAAAATGGTGGAACTGCATTGTATTCACATCTGATACATCGCCATGGCACCAGTTGTTGCATGAATTGCTGCTTGCAGTTTCTATTGACATGACTCCTACTTTCAATCACTACTGCCCGTGGGGATCACAGTTGACATATTAAAGCCATGGTATTGACTTACTGATTAAGGCGGCCTGTTCCAGACATTGGCACAGTGTGATCTAGATCAACACTATACAAATGCACATTGCTTGTGGTGTCATGGTTCCACCATGGGTATGCAAAAGGGCAAGGTAGGGCACCTGGGACAGAAGGGGCAGGATGGTGGTTCCTGCGTGCCCACCAACAACTGGGACATCAACATCCTTCAGGTCCAAGCCCTTTGCCTCTGCAACAAAGGTGTTGGCACGGACAACATCCAGGGTAGTAACTCCCATTAGCTTCTTCTTGTCATACACGCCAGCAGCCTTCAGCACCTCTGCTGCAATGGGGACTGTTGAGTTGACAGGGTTGGAGATGATGTTCAAGATTGCCTGCATAGAAAAGAACAGCAGTTGCACTGCAAAGCACCCTGTTGGTGAAATACATCCTGGTCAAGCTCACTTGGGCACTGAACAAATGTGCCATGGTCATGCTGCTACATTCTGATTTGTATCTGTTGATGCATCTGATTGCATGCCTCTTCATTTTTGACGACCAGTACATGCACAAGGCTTACAATGAATTGGGTTCATGGCCAATCACTGCGTTGTGCAGCTAGGCATAAATCCCAGCCTTAGCTGGTATCATGGTGACAGACTCACGTTGGGTGCATCCTTTGAGGTGGCCTCGATCAATGTTTTGACAATGCCAGCATTGATGTTGAAAAGGTCATCACGGGTCATGCCAGGCTTCCTGGGGACACCAGCTGGGATGACCACCAAATCAGCACCCTTCAATGCTGTTGATAGGTCATCCTTGCCATAACCAGTAACCTGCAGAGCAAGCACTAGTTAAACTCAACAGCAACTGCTTGCTCAGGAGACGAAGATGCTTGCTACTTTCTGGACAGAGGTCTCTGTAATGTAACTGTGAATCTGTATTGTGCACTGTGACCTGGGGTTTGATTGATCAGCCTGCAGACATACCTTCACTGGGGTGTTGCAGTGACTGATGTCAGCTGCGACACCAACGACGTTGGCAACATCGTAAAGCGCAAGCTCGCCGACAAGCCTGTTCATCTTGAGCAACAATGCCAGTGGTTGACCTATGCCACCAGCTGCTCCCAACAGTGCAACCTTGAACTGCTTCGCCTCTATCGCGGGTGTGCTGCGGGATGCCCGGACAGCTGCACGTCTCTGCTGGCGCAGAGGACTCTGTGCGCACTTGTGGACGGCGCCGACAGATCGCATGCCTTCAAAGCTTGCAAGTTGTCTGCATGCGGGCTGAGCTGGTGATGGTGCCAAGCTGCGAGTGCAGCTTCTGCTGGCCAAGCTGCACCCGGAATGTGTCAACATAGCGGAGCTCATCTTGGATGTCGAAAGTGTCTATCCCTGCAATCGGATTTGCTGACGTTCACTTCTCGTAGCAGCCAAACAACTTTGCTTGTTGACCTAGCGCTTAGCGTAGCGGTGGGGATCAAGGGTGAGACCCTTGACTTGACCCTGGTACCAGCTGCCGCAAGTACACTCGGTTTTCGGCCAACTTTACATACCACGCAAGCTGTCATTTGCATCATCGGCGCGCATTGGCGCCTCACACCGTCTGCCGTTTCCTTTGCTGCAGTTGGCCGCAAGGCAGGCAGGCATTGATCACCGGAAGTCAAACTAATAAGTCAAGGTCGGTGCTCTCAACGCTTCTGTGCATCTTTTATCGCTCCAACTGTATTGCTACGGAGGACCTTTTGCCGGCAAAGAGACTTGATGTTCAGTGGCCTGCAATGCAACTTACCAAGTAACGCATGCACTTAGGTAGGTCCCAAACCAGCTAAAGCTGGGCATGGCAGCCGTCAGTAACAGCGAGCCCAATGAAGCTACGCCAGCCCAGATGCAAAATGAGCCTACTGCACAAAATGGCTCAGCGTCAGTAGAAGAAACTGGCGTCCAGTCAGAGAAGGCCAAGGCAAAAGCTGAGGCAAAAGCAAAGGCCAAAGCAGAAAAGGCAGCTCAGAAGGCTGCAAACGTAAGCAAACACTGTCCTGCTGATTTGTTGTCTCTTTCTCCTCGTTCTTGCTGAAGTCACTGACTTGAAGCATCTTTACCAGGCTGCTGCGCGAGGACAGAAACAAGCTGCCCCAACACAACCTGATGAGAATGACCCCCTGAAGGACAAATACGGTGATGCTGAGCGTATTCAAAGTCAGCAGATCACAAAGCGCAAATGGACACGAGTAGAAGCACTGGACAAGAGCATAGAAAACCAAACGGTACAGCAGCCAATGCAGAAGCCTATCAGGGCTCATTTCATTCACCTTTTGTATCCAAACTGTTTGAACACATCTGCTGTGACCTGTTTCAGCAAGACATTGGCTTATACTTATGTTGTTTGCTCACGCATGTTCGATTGCAGGTATTGCTCAGAGGCAGAGTTGCAACAGTACGAGGCAAGGGCAAGTCATGCTTCATTGTGCTGCGTCAGCGCACAGCCACTGTGCAGGTGAGACAGCATGTGTTAACCCACAAGCAGCTGCCATTGCCCAGTTTCCCCACTGCTTTTCAGGCTGTTCATGTGTGTCCACATGCTGAGCACATGCTGCTTATGGATGGTTAAAATGATGTTCACATACACCCACATGCAGGCTGTATGCCTTTGTTGCTAGCTCTAGCCCGTCAGCATTTGCTACATTGTGGCGCTTGCATCATGCAGGTTGTGTTGTTCACAAATGACACCACAATCAGCAAAGGCATGGTGAAGTATGCATCCAATTTGAGTCGGGAGTCCATCATTGATGTTGAAGGCACCATCTCAGTTCCTAAAGAATCTATTGCGGCATGCACTCAGTCCCAGGTGATCACTCACCTAGCGCACAACCATGCAGACATTGATTTTCCAATTGTGATGCATCATCATAAGCATTCACCAGCATGTGTCTTGCTATTGCTTATTTAGAGTGATTGATATTTTATCAAGTTGTGGTTTGTACATAGAGAGTGTCATCTTGACAACACTTTTGGCATGTCTTGCCTTGTGATACGCTTGATCTGTGCGTTTGATATGTATTTACCTGGAATGTCAATTTCATTTTTGCAAGCTGGATTTGTTCGGGCTGATTGGTATCTGGGCATCATAGTCTCCGCAATGATTGCTGCCCTGGCAAACTTCAGCCTACAACAAATCTTGATGATATGCGACGTGCACTAGGATGCAAGTTCCTGGTAGTACTACTATTCAAGCATCGACATCTGCTGCATTGCTGTACAGCCTTTCATTCTCCTTCCTCATCAAGCTGTGTAAAATGAGACACTTTTGAACTTTTGCTTTCTGGCATAGGTAGAGCTTCATGTCACAAGCATACACTGCATCAGCCGAGCAGATGTACTCCCCTTTGAGGTGAGCGATGCAGCTCGGTCCGAGGAGGAGATCAAAGAGGCTGAGGCTGCCGGCGAGCTCAAGGCTCGAGTCAGTCAGGATGTACGCTTGAATGGCCGCTACATTGACCTGCGCACGGCAGCCAACCAGGCTATCTTCAAAGTCCAGAGTGGAGTATGTCAGGTGAGGAGCTGCAAGCTATGCAGAAAGCATGTTTGCAGTGCTTGCAAGCATGCAAGCATTTGTAGCACTTGTACAGGAGCATCATTGACGGCAGCATATCTTGACAGCAATTAGAAAGGATATTGGGCATGATCTGTGTTGGCATCATTAACTGTTGTCTTTTTTGAAATTTTCATCAGTACTTTTTCTCCCTGGACACCATTCGCACCTGCAAGTAATGCTAGTGCAGCATACATCTATTCTTTTGCCAGCACTCCTCCCCACCAGCTTGACTCAGCATGCGGCAAGCCTGAACAGTTGCTCGCTTCTGCAGTTGTTCAGAGAGATCCTGTTATCAGAAGGCTTCCAAGAAATCCACACCCCCAAGCTGATAGCAGGGGCATCAGAGGGGGGGTCATCTGTGTTCAAGTTCAACTACATGGGCCGGGAGGGGTGCCTGGCTCAATCACCCCAGCTGTACAAACAGATGGCCATCATGGCAGACCAAGAGAGGGTCTTTGAGATTGGCCCTGTCTTCAGGTGTGATCTCTTTGATTGATTGAGTTTCACCTGTGCCGGCCTTTACTGTCACATTAGCCAGGTAGGTATCAGGTATGCCCCACCCCATTCAGAAGGCCATACAACAGGGTAATTTTTATCACCCAAAGGTGTGCAGTTGATGTGGCAAGCCCTGCGCTGCATGTCAATCCAAAATGTGATCTCTTTACCCCATATAACTGATCAAGTCCAGCTATCTCCAGCATTGTCAACCTAAGGATTGCATGGTTCATGTCGAACTGCAGTCATTGCTTTCTGTATGTAGTGATGCACTGGAAATGGCAGAACTGCTCCTGTCACCATGCATGTGATCTGTGACGCAGCTGCTGTCAAATGTACTTAACCAGCAGTGACTCACAGTATTGCAGTATGTAGCTGATCACAGCGCAACAGTAGTCTCTTGGTTGGTGAATCTGTTTTCATAAACATTGTGTCATGTGGCCCCCCAGGACAGGCCAGCTGATGATGTGATTCAGCATTGCAAGTCTGGCTGCAGGGCAGAAAATTCCTTCACTCACCGGCATTTGTGTGAGTTCACTGGACTGGATTTTGAGATGGCCATCAACGAGCACTACGATGAAGTCATGGACGTTATTGACAAGCTCTTTGTCTACATCTTCAACGGTCTCAATGGCAAATACGGTACGTGTCTTGTCTTTCTGCCAGCTGCATGTTGAACATTGCACTCACACCGTTGAAGGGGCTGCTCTGTTGATCTGTTTGCACTGGATCACCTCGCCCTATGCCATCCTTAGAAAGACAAGAAGAGAATGTTTGATGCTTCTACGCTCTTGTTGCTATGCAGAGTATGCTTTCTGCGTGAGACGCAACCCACTGCTTGTCATTTTTTAAAAAAGTCTGTTGGCGAAATGAGCAAGCTTTTCTCAGGTAAAACAGTGTTATGTAGGCAAGGACTTGGCTACCATAGGGCAGCAGTTCCCCTTTGAGCCCCTCCAGTACCAGGCCACCAACCTACGACTGCCGTTTCAGGAAGGCATCAAGATGCTGCAAGAAGCAGGCTGGGATGTAAGTGAACACATTTGGTTTTACACTGACTTGCAACTGTATTGCTCATTAGCAAACAGCACAACAATGGACATCCTGAAGCATAGCTGACCAGATATAATAGACCCTGCATGCAGCAGTCCACTACAGACAGTCAGATGCTCTTAATGCAGATTTTTGTGAGGGTAGCTCTTTCCTCACGTTGCTTAAGCAAATGTAGTGTGAGGCTTCGCAACCAGGTTACGCAGCAACGGGCTTTGGGGTTCATAAGTTGCTGATCTGCAAAGACGGCATGTGTGGAGCTGCCCAGTCGTGCATTTGCTGTGTAAACATGCGTGATTGGCTCTGCATGTACCTGATCTGCCACAGCATCCATCTTGGCTGTGTTTGCTCTCACACAAACGTGTTTGCATTGCAGGCTGACCCTCTCGGTGACCTGAGCACTGAGCTTGAGCGAGAGCTGGGTAAACTAGTGAAGGCCAAGTACCACACCGACTTCTACATGCTCTACAACTACCCTCTAGCGGTATGCACAGCTTCACACCTTCATCACACATTCACCTGCTTGTGAAGCTAGTTACACTGTGGCTTCAGACAGAGACAGCACAGATGCTTGAGCAGAAACAAAGCACGATTCAACAGCTTCACCTGTGATGCTTGCTTGGCTGACGGTCAAACTGCCTGTTTGATAGCTTGACTGACTGACACATAGGTTTTGGACAATTAGCTCACCAGGTTTTGATGCTGACGCAGGTAAGACCATTTTACACGATGCCTTCTCCCAGCAATAGCCAGTACAGCAATTCCTTTGATGTATTTATCAGAGGGGAGGAGATTATCTCTGGGGCTCAACGCGTTCATGACCCTACCTTGCTTACAGGTACAACTGACCATGTGTTATCAGCTTACTGTGCCTTTAGTCTCACATGTTTTGAGCATGCTCAAGTGAACACGTGAGTGAGTATACTTGAAATGCTACTGACTTGAATGGTGTGCAGAGCAAGGCTTGCAAACAGTACTGCATGGTATCTGCTCAGCATGTCCCCACAGACTTAGCATTTGCAAATCTGCTCAAATTTGTTGACAGTGTGTTTGCAGCATGCAAGTTCAGTACATGCCCCTTGCATGCTTCTGCATATAGTCCTCAGAGCCTTCTTGTGATGACAAAGACATGTGTGACTGTGCAGAGCGTGCGCAAGCTTTGGGGATCCCAGTTGAGGGTATTCAATCATACATTGATGCGTTCAAGTATGGAGCTGTTCCTCATGGTGGAGCTGGTGTTGGCATGGAAAGAGTCGTCATGCTGTTCTGCAAGCTGGACAACATCCGCAAAACCTCTTTGTTTCCACGTGACCCCAAGCGGCTCACACCATGAAACACTGAAGGGATCACCCAACATTGTGAATATTGTTTGTTCATTCCTGTGCAGTTTGATGATAAACTACAGATTGCGTAGCAGGGTAAACGACTTGCTCAACACTGCACTTGTCAGCCAAGCCCATTCTTTTTTGGGATCAAGAGAGACATGTGAAGACACCAAGACCATGTATGCCACAGCGCGTTTTGTAGAGTGCAATGACAAACGTATAGGAAGGATCACAGATCGCATCGCAACCCCCGGCAGCTCATCGGGGTCATACAGCTACATGAAATGGAGATTCTTGTACATGGAATGGTTGCTGCGACTATTCCATGCAGGATTGATGTATATATCAGCAGCAAGGCAATCAACAGGGCCACATCTCCCCTGCTCTCTTGACTTCACCACACTGCTGCTATCATGGTTGACAGCAGGATGCCTGACTCTATGCAGGTTTGTCAGTCACCCAAGGGAACATTTGTGCTAAATCGTTGGAGCCTGTGATGCATCAACACTGCTGCTGCGGTACTCAAGTCGGCTCATACTATGCTCTACACAATCGATAATAACATTGCCCTAGCTGTGTGATCGTTTGGCAATAAGCACTAGCTTGTGTCACAATTCAAAATGACTCACTCGAGGTTACAATCAACACTGTGGACACCTCTGGCGGACTGGCCAACAGGTCTGCCACCCTATGGTACAGGACTGTAGTGCACAATGAGCTGCATGTGTCATACATAAAAAAATCCAATAGTTGGTGTCATGTGTCAGCTGTGTGAAGGTGCAAAGAAGTGTCTGATCTTCAAGTTTTCAGAGCCTGACCCAATGGCCTTTCGCTTGACAGGAAGCTTGCTACCCTTGCCTACTCCAGATGCAAGGAAGCTGGGTACTGGCTGCATAGGCATGGACAGAGCAGATTGGTGCCTGTTCAGGGTTCAAGCCAATATCATCACCAGTCAAAGAGCATGCACACCCTGTCAGGCATACAGTGGTGTCATAACCTGACATGCAACCATGTGTTCAGCATGCAATTTCAAAACTGACATGTGCTTCAGGTGCAGCATGACAACCTGGCACATCCACTGCCAGCCTGATTCTTCCTCAAACAGAGTCAGAGCACTCCACATGTAATGCAATGACAGGAAAAAAAAACAGGCAGACAACATTTGCATGCAACAAAGCACGACTCTGTGTATCAGAGGCACTAGACCGTACTCTGCATCTGCATTCAGCAAGGCATTCTGAGAGGTGAAGAGAGGCAGACCTGAACAGGCGCGGCTTGTCTGTTGGAGGGTTTGAGGACAGTGGCACGGCCCCCCCGCCCATCAGCACCCCGCACTATAAAGTCCCCGCTTTGATGGCCCCTGTGACCAAAGCTGGCTGGCCCTGTGCGTGCAAAGGAAGGCTCCTGCTTGCTTCCTCGCACGCCTGCAGTTTGTCAAACGAGTTGTTTGTTCATGGTGAGCTATGCAACCATGCACCCATGGTAGCCTGCAAGCAGTAAATCACATCTGCCCTGTCTGTGTAATGCTGATGGCAGATGATGAGATGCAAGCCTTGAGCGGTCGTCATTACTACGTAAGCAGTACAATGAATTGCCATGTTGCTCAGTATTGCAGGCCTCGTGGTGCTGCAGGGTAGTTGTCCAGGCCAAGGCCTTTTAGTGCTCCAGGGTAGCTGTTGAGGCAAACTGTTGGGTGGCATACCTGACAAGCCAGTGGTTGCAGTGCGCATGGGGGGCAACACGGCAGCCATACTGGACCTCTGCAGGGCGACGCTTTCAGCGGCCAGATGCAACCTTGACACCTTGCTGTCAGGGTCACACTCTTCAGCAGTGGGCCTACACAGAACAGCTCTTCTTCAGAGGGAGACACTGTGATGCTTTAGCCAGCCAGTCTGATCACAGATAGATGAAAACAAAGGTAAAATTTGGAATCAAGGCGGCTCAAAACAGCGTGTGTACATTTACGCTGGAGTGATTCAAGATGTAGTTTTCCAAGCTGAAGTCAACCACCCATCGCTTGCAGTGACGGCTGGAAAGATGTTTTGCTTAACAAAGACCTCTGGCCCAAACCTGAGGCAAACTCTGCTGTGCAACACAGCTGTTACCCTTTTATCTAGTGGACACAACTACTGGACTGATTGGCATCTCAACTGGCCGTTCCAGAAGCCTCATCATGACAGGCAGTTTGAAAGGGTTCAAGACACAAAACACTTGCTTCCATGCAGCCATGCAGAGCTGGCACTATCAGAGCACGGTTGAGAGGTCATGTAGTAGCATGTCAGGCAGTTCATACCCTTCATCAGTGGCATCATCAGCAGCTTCCGGGACCTCAGCAGCAGCATCTGCCAGAGCATCCAATAAGTCATCGGCTGACTCATCCTCCAAATTGATCACTTGTGACTCAGCCTTGTCAGGATGCTGCACCTTTGACATGCCCTGCTGTTCTTTGCATGCAGACGCTCCTGCCTGTTCCTGCTCACGTTCCTTGTCGTCTGGCATACACAATCTTTCCTGGTGCTGCTGCTGCTGCCGGTAAAGATGATCATGGGCTATTCTGGATATTGACCCAATCTGTTGGTCTGGCTCCTGTTCAGCCATGTGAGGTCTTCTGTCAACATGCCTGTCATGAAGTTGGCCAGCAGACAGCCCCTCTTGTTGGATGTTGCTCTGTAGAGGGCTGTCATGTTCTTCCTGACTCTTGGAAGGCAAAGGCAGGGCAGGCGGATCCTCCTGAGTCAGGTCTTCATCACTGGCATCTCCACTTGCCAGGCATGCATCAGAAACACTGCCAGCACAAGCACTCCTCTCAGCAGCTGCCGTAGTTGAGTGAGACGCTGGTCCATTGCTGTGTTCAGCAGTTGAACAAGATGGAAACGACTGCTGATGCCTGCCATGGTTGCAAGCTGCCCTGGCAGAGGCAAGGACAGGTCCAGCATCAGGGCTGGAGGCTGGTAGGGCTGTTTGGGTTTGTCCCAAAGGCTGAGCAGCTGACTCATGAGAAGTGAGGTGGAGAGGCTGAGGAGGGGAGCTGTGAGGGAGATGCATGGTCATGCGCTCACGCAAGCTGAGCGACTTTCTTGGTCTGTCTGCTATGGGTGGCGGCAAGCGCATTGCAGCCGGCATCTGATCCTCTGTTGCATCCCACCTGCGTGACAACAAACCAAAGGCTAGCTTGCAGATGTACAAGTCTGGAGTTTGTATCAAGTTTTGAATTGTGAAGTGTGGCTTCCATCAAGGATCAAAGTTATGCCCTTGCTGAATTTGAGCTTCACAGCTTGCCGCTGTCAGTGCATGCACCTGTTATTGATGCTTCAGCGGTGCAATTTCTGATGCCTGGAAACATGCATCAAGGTGCCGTTGCCTTGTGCCATGGATTCATGCCATAGGTAGATGCCATTCAAAATCAGCAGCTGTGCATACACAGGATATTGAGCCAATCTCACTGACTGACCTGATCATCGACATACTGCCTGAGCCTTTGCCAGCAGCCCTATCAGAGTTTGCAGCTCCACGCTGACCACTTTCATGATTCAGATCATCTCCAGGTGGTAGACCTGCTGCCCCTCTGCTGCTGACAGCCCCACTGTGGACAGCTGACTTGGTCCTGCGCAGCCCATCAGCCAGCTGTGCTTTCAGAGTTTGGATCTCAATGCATTGCTGCCCTTGCTTGGCCTGCATATGGTGCAGCTGCTGCTTCACTGCTGCCACCTTCTCCTGCAGAACATATAGCTGGGTTCAGCTGACCTGTTTGGACCGATCATTTGTAAGGTAGATCAGCTGTCTATCTAAGAATAAGCTGTTTGGGCAAGTCGGTCTGTCAAACGATGCACTTGCAGGGTGCAGCCTATCTGATGCATCCTGCCTGGCGACCAGCTTGTCTACAAGTTGTTTCCATTGCTGTCGAAATAGATTGCATGCTCTACTGTCACTCAATTTGCATCCTGCTTGAGCATCCTGCAAGCTGAAAGACTGCATGGGGTGTGTGCCTTGGGGCCGATGTATCACAAAATACTTGCAGACAGACCTGCAGCTCCTGCTTTGCAAGAAGCTGCTCTGACAGGCTCCTCTTGAAGGCATCATGCAGGTTGGCCTCTACTTGAAACTTGCGCATGAGCTGGGCATACTCCCGGTTGCGTGCGTCCACAGCGCTCACCCAGTAGTTCACCAACGCCCCACCCTACATGCAACCGGGTTGTGCCTGGGCATAGAAATGAGTGGCAGAACCTTCAATAAGGTAGGTGAGATACTCTTGAACCTGTTGAGGGCATTAGATATGGCAAGGCCAGGCAAATGGGAAAACATGTCATTAAGCTCTGCCTGCTGTGTCACAATGCAAAGCGATCAGATGCAGCTCTCCCACGCTGTGAGGCTTGTTACAGCTGTGTTTGCAAACTATGCATCCTACTGTGGTCACGCCAGACTATTCATGCTCAAGTTGGATAATTCAGAAGAGGCTTGCCAATACCCTTCTGGTGGCCAAGCATCATATGCTCAAACCATGATGACCTATTGGCATCACAGACCAGCAGCAGAGCAAGCAAGACTGGTAACTGGCATAATTCGGGCCAAAGAGGACAGCAGACTGACCTTGGCAGAGGGCGGGGCCATGCGCTTGGCAATCTGCTCCAGCTCAGTTTTGGTTAGGCCCAAATCGTTACGCAGGCTTAGGCGATCGTAATCTGTCTGCAGCCGGCTGACCTGCCCCACCAGCTTGTCACACCTCAGCTTCTGCACTCACGCACAGACCTTAAGCTGGGAAGGCCTCACAAGTCAACCTGCCGTGTGGCACCCTGTGAAGCTAAGAGGATTGCATGTGAAACTTGCATGTCTGTCACAGCTCTATGGGGAAGAGGCAATGACTGAGCCATGGTCTTTAGTCTGCCTTTAGAGGCAGGGTGTGTATCAAAGCGCCTCTGCCCTCGAGGAATTACTGTTGTGCTCAAGCTGTGTGCAAATTGACTTGAAGCAGACCTGGCTTGCAATGACTGACAGAGACATCAATGTGGTCCTGGCTTCAGCTGCAGCAGCAAAAGTCACATGCTTTTGCATTGCATGCATGGCGTGGATCTTTCCACTACTGTCACTGTTACTGTGTTAGCACAGGTGGCACAGGAACAGGTTTTTGAGGTGGTGGCAGGTCTCACATGACTGGAGCTCTGTTTGTCAATGCTTTGCTTGAGAGTCAGCACTTGCTTCCTCTTTTGCACTAAATCCTCCTCCATGACCTTTTGTGCTCTTTGATGCCTGCATGCCAAAACCTCACCAACAAATCAAGCAATTCAGAAGGTTTGACTGAAAATATACTGTAAGATTAGCAGGTTTGCCCACACCTAGCACCTGAGCTGGACAATGCCCTTGCATGGCTAATGGAAAACTGTTGCAGCACTGACTATGGCCTCCATGTAAATACTTGTGCTCCTAGTATGCCAAAAGCAGCTGAGTTTTGTTTTTATACCTTCTTTCGCGCTGGTGAACAAGAGTTCTCGACATGTTGTACGCGTAAGCAACACAACAACAGGATTGGGGCTGGTCTTGCCATCTGTTGTGGCACTTGATGCAGTGCATCCCACATGTACAGATACAACTAGACATGTCGCACATCAACACATGCTTTGGCTGGACCTGCTGTCAATCACTCTGTCACTCACCCTGCTTTGTCGCGTCACTGCTGCAGCAGTGTCAATCTGTCAGAGTGTACACAATGCAAGCTAATGTACGGGCATGCAGTGACACATGCTGCATAGGCAATGCACATCCAGCTCACTGATGCTGGATGCCTGCGATCTCTTCCTCCTGTGCAGCGCACAACTCACTTTGCTGCTTCAAGGCGTCCTGCGTTTGCCGCAGCTCCACCAAGTGCTGCTTCAGCTGCAGTAGAATAGAGATTGTCATCTGTTGATACATTCATACAGATGATCAACATATTGACCTGCTGGTCCTAGACAGCGTAGTAAGGGATGCAGTTGCTTGGCCAGACCATGCTGAGGGGACTGCTCTAATAAGTCAAGAGCAGCAGCAAGCTTGGAATGGGTATTATCAGATGCTGCTACATTTACTGCACAGCGCGACAGGTCACTGTTGGAGACACTACTGGCAGCATACTTCAGCATCTCTCTTGGCTAATGTTTCTGCAAGAGCTGTGACTGCTTCCTGGGAGGCAAAGCTTGATCTGTTGTCACAAGAACCATTGCCTTTGCCTAATGGCGTCATGGGCATAGCAGGCACCAAATCCAGAAAAAGCGCTTGAGGTCCCTTAGCTGACTTGACTCCTTTCTGCAGTCAGGCCTCAGCAGCTGAATGATTGCTGCTGCTCTGCTTGTCACAGGGCCAGATCTGAGCTTACTCTGCAGTTTGGACAGGCTTTCTTGTGCTCCAGGCTTTGCTGCAGGCAGTGATTGTGGAAAACGTGCCCACACCCCAGCACGGCCCATCCCGTCTCATCCTGCTTATCTTTTGCGGATTCCAAGCAGATTGAGCAACGAAGGCTGCACATGTTTGAGTGCCGCAATTGTCGCCTGTCGCTTTGATCTATGTCACCAATACATGCTGATCACCTCCGTGTACCGGAGACAACCAGGCCCAATCTAGTCTCACGAATACACTCAGCAGACAACACTGATGCACTACATTGCGCGTATAGTTTAGAAACTATCGAATAAGTGCAAAGACACCAGAGACCGTGCAGAGGGCTGCCAAAGCAATATTGGACGGCAGACAGTCTGGTGAACGGCTTAAGCCGAGCAATGCAACCTGCAAGGATACCATTGGCATTCTCAGGCATAGTCCGACACGTCAGAACAATGATGTCAACGACCTGCGGCCTTGCACGCTTGTTCATGTTTCGACTGCGGTGCATAGGCCGAAAGCACCTAAACCTGCCCACTGCCCATGGGGCTGGCCAATTGGCAAGGGAGGTCAGAGGCCTTCCCGTCGGGGCAGGGGTCCTGTGACTTCTGGGCCAACTTAACCTATTGAATTGCATCTGAGACAAGGAATTCTGCTCATGTCTGAAAGCCAGCCAACAGACATGTCAGTGCCGGAGCACCCTGCTTCATTCCAGGCTTGTCAGCCAGAGTGGCGAGCTCCTTATTTGTTGCCAAGTTCATCATACTACTATATGCAACACATGAAGTTCAAAAGCATTGACACACTTTGTGTATCTTCACATTTGTGTTTGCTAGACAACATACCAGAAATGCTGAGGCATCATCAATGAGTCATGCATGAATATTCACTTTTGCACCCAACTGGAGTGTACACACTGTTACATTTTACATGCTGGAGGGTGCGTGTCCATCTAGGCAGATTGCTACACATAGACCAACAAGACATGATCAGTTGCAACTTCTCAGCGGCAACTTGCTGATCAGATGTACAGGCAAATGTTCGAAATGTGCAAGTCCAGTGCGAAGACAATGTTTACTGTAGATCTGGTCACATCTCAGGCTCAAAGGTCTTGACTTGCGTCCTCTGCCTCTTTCCTCTACCCAAACCCTGAGTCTCTGCAATTTCACAAACATGGTCATTGTCAACTCAAAGAGCATGCCAGACCTGATCTGTTCACTGGTTTGTCTCACTTCCAGTTGTCGATTTGCATGACGCATGTCTCACAGCAACTCAAAAACATAGCCTAAAGCCTTTGTGTACGTAGCAAGAAGCTACAAGAAAGCCACCTGACATGAGGTGCACAATGCAATTGATCTCAGCTGCATGCTAGCATTGCCCATCTTTCTACAGGCAATGTGAAGCTAAGATTAGCACAGCTGTCTGACCTGCAGCCTGAGCATCGATCTCG
>JAABUS010004915.1_pt1 | contig 18426 bp, 19 predicted proteins | sample 5560161 | NCBI WGS metagenome assembly JAABUS01 (sample SAMN10711885, study PRJNA513376) | rock metagenome | isolation source: Antarctica rocks | place: Antarctica: Victoria Land, Trio Nunatak nord | collected 2016-01-04 | reverse complement strand
CCGCGTGCCCGAACACCGAGCGCGCTGGAGAGTGGAGGGGGGTATGCGTATAGGGATCCGTTTAAGAACGCAAAGGAGGGGGAAAAGAGAACGCTACAGGGGGTTGTCGGGGAGATGATGGGGAGGAGGGGGGAGGAGATGATGCTGAGGGGTGGGAGTGATGGTGGTGAAAGCGCTGGGAGGGGTGGGGGGTTTGGGGTGTGGAGGGTTGAGTAGGAGGAGGGGGATGGAAAGGTGCTGCTGAGGAGGCGGGCGATGATTCTGAGTTGAGGAATTGATTGAGGAGCGTTTGAGGGGAAAGGATTAGGGCGCTGTAGGAGGTGGAGGGCGATTTGTGCGAAAGGGGGGATGGATAGCTTGGTATATGACGCTGAGTATACTTGTTTCAGAAGCTGGTCTTCGGAAGGCGGAACTTCTCGTCTGAAGGAGCTTGTTGACACGCTCAAGCAACATAACGAGAGTTGTTGAGAACAAAGTACGAGCTAAGGCCACAGAGGCCATGCTCCTCAGAGTTGAAATACCAGAAGACTCACTCTGGGCGGTACTTTAACGCACCACCTTCTCACCTTTGGGCTTCACTTCAAGCTTTGGATTCCACAAATCTCCTTCCAAGATATCTTAAGTAATTGAGTAAAAATACACTGCAGTCTGAAGTTCGTCATTGTTTTCAGAGGGAAAGGATTCAGCTTTCCATTCGTACTCGTGTACTATCATTATCATTGAGGCAGTGAAATGTTTAGACCTCGCTGTCCCAGAGTTTAGTACGCTACGTAGCTCTTAGATAAAGTATAGAGCGTCAAGTCTGATCGATTCCACGGTTCCGCATCAATTGATCTATCCCTCATCGTTGGGTACTTGTAAGTGGATGTAGCCGCAGTCCTTGTCCAAGACATATCCGTAACATGGTGCATATATTGCTTCTCTGTATAGCCAGCTTAAAGTTTCGAATTTACGACTCAATGACTTGAGAATTACTTGACCTTCTGATGAAAGAAGTAAGTAGAAAGAGTGCGGCGAGGAATAGCGTCGGATATATGAAGTGTCCCTTAACTCCGCAAAGATTATTAAAGGTGGCGTTACATCACTTTGCTAACGCAAAGGGATTTAATGACAACCGTTCAATTCATCATCATAATCACATCCTCCAGTCGGGAACTTGTGAGGTCTCGAGCAAAACATCGAATGTCGGGATTTTATATCAGAGCCATTATGAACTGACGCGAAAGCTTCCTCTGCTCACGGACATAGAAGTACGACAAGCTCTTCGCAAGTGCAGAACAACCTACATGTACCGGGATGCGGTGAATCTGGGCCGACGGTGACCATGCGCGATCCCAAGGAGATGGACATATCTGCTGGCCAGAAGATGCTCTCAGCAGTATCAGGAAGTCTTCTTACGTCCCTTCTTGGTACATTCTCAATCCTCTTTCCCAATTCGCATGTCCGAAGCTAATAATGCTCTACCAGTGACTCCCCTCGACGTTGTCCGTGTCCGACTTCAGTCCCAGCCCAATCCTTCCCTCTCTCGACCCACAACCCTCCCCACCTCCTTTACTAACCTACCTCCGAACCTCGGCGTTACAGCCTGCTGCCGCGAAGTCTTCTGGGTTAATAATGCCTCCCCCTACTGCATGGTCACCCCCTCTACCATCGACCCCCTCGCCTCCACCTCCTCCCCCGCTGCCGACTGCGCCATCGAAGAAACGCGCCGCAAAAATTTCACCTCCACCCTCGACGGCCTACGTAAGATCGCTCGCAACGAGGGCCTCGCATCTCTATGGCGCGGTCTCTCCCCTACACTAGTCATGGCCATCCCCGCGAACGTCATCTACTTCACCGGCTACGACTCCCTGCGCTCAAACGCACACAGCCCAGTCAACCAATACATCCCCGACGCATATGCGCCACTAATAGCAGGCTCGATAGCGCGCGTGGCGGCCGCCAGCGTCATTAGCCCTATTGAGATGTTCCGGACGAGAATGCAAGCGGCTACCTCTGGCGGCACCGGGGTCTTCATGGAAACACTGCACGGCCTAAGGGAGATGGTCAAAGCGAAGGGATACACCTCTCTGTGGCGAGGCCTTACACTGACCATGTGGCGGGACGTGCCTTTCAGCGGGATCTACTGGTGGGGCTACGAAGCCATGCGGAATCGTCTGGCAGATTTCAGAGAACCTGCTCCCGTGGGCAACCGCCCGCGGTCAAGATCGAGAGGCGAGGAGAACCATACCACGACCTTTGTAGACAGCTTCGTTGCCGGTGCGGTATCGGGCGGCGTTGCGAGCATTGTAACGACTCCTTTTGACGTGGGGAAGACAAGACAGCAGGTCTTTCAACGCTCACAGGAGAAGCAGTCGATGCCGCGGTTCCTTCACTCGATATGGAAAGACGAGGGCACGGCGGGGCTGTTTCGCGGCTGGGCAGCGCGGTGTCTGAAGGTTGCGCCGGCCTGTGCGATCATGATCAGCAGCTACGAAGTGGGCAAGAAGATGGCGAGGCGGATGAACGAGAGGCAAGCGGCTGCAGGATGAGTTTTGCCTTCTCTTCAAAGAGCAACAATTCTTCTATACACGACGTCCATCAGACTCGACTGTCAAAAGCTAGAGTGGTAAACTACGGATGAAGGTTGTTCATGACCAAGAAAGGCCATGACCAAATATTCCAATCTTCGGCCAGTCGTTCCATGACTCACAAGCTGTGCATCTCTCCTGGTGTGCCCATCGGAGAAACATCAAGAGAATCGGAGACTCTGGGCATATTTCGGTTTTGTACTTCTGTAGCATTAGCTAGGTGTTTTCCTGCTTTACCAGGACGATGCATATCGTTGCCTCAGTAGTCAGACCCTATAGAATAATTATTGTAAGCGGGCGCTGCCTGCGTGGCAACCTAAATGTGATGCGTTTAATCAACAACGCACTAAAAACTAGCGCTCGCTTACAATAATTATTCCATAGGGTCTAAGGGCAAAACTTCTAAATTTGATCAAAACTTGTTCGGGCGCAATGTTTAACAACTTAATAACGCAACACAAGCCTAAAGATTGGTTTGAGTCTTTTACTTGTTGATACTTTTCAATGCGTCTGCTCTTTTAATGTATGTATTTTGTGCAATGTATAATATATAATGTATAGTATGTAGTGCAAACAATGTATGTTACAAAATACTCGAAAAAGCACGTTTGAAGCAACAACAATACAACGCTACAATTATATTGCACACAATTAACATAAAGTCTTCTTCTATATTACAACTAGCTTCGAGCAAAGCGAACAAGTTATTAGATATATTGATGTTGCGTTGTTGTACGTCAAAGTTGCAATAAAACTTAATTTTTTTTGTTTTAATATTGACACAACTATATAGCATACTATTGTATTATATATTAATTGTTAATCAACAAAGCATATTGAAATCTAGCGACAAACGTAGCTTAATTAATATAAAATGTTGTGATTAAATTATTGTTGTACGACAAATATAGAACTGTTGATATTAAACTTATAATATAAGTGTTTTTAATATATGATTACCGAACTTAGTGTTATATTGCCAAGAATTGAGAGTTTTGCCCTCAGACCTAATGCAAAAAAAAAAAATCTACTAAAAGTAACATCTTACCGCATTTAGCACTAGTAAGTGGTATAGTGGCATTGCAGATTAAGCATTAGGTCTGATTACTGAGGCAAGCATATCGCAGGCGTGGAGTCACTCTTCGGCCAAGAGCATGTATCTCTACAACAGGGTTGCCGGCAAAACAGAGCATAAAGACATCCACAAATCTCTCATATGCAAGCTCTAGTGAATTGTAGGACCCAACGGAGTAGATACCAGATACAGTATTGGCTTCCCTCATGATCTACATCCTTCGTACATGTAGCCTGTACGCCCTCCTATGCCAGATGTATGTACCCCCATGCCTAAATCACACGTAAACCCCCAAATCCTTCCACAACCGACCGTAAAACACCATCGCTTTGCACGCTCTAGACACACATTTCATGCACAGAGAAATCCCCTTCTGCAAGTCATCTCCGATTCCCGCTTGTATTTCCCTCCTCTACCCTCCCTTCACTGACCCCCCACCCTCGTCCCCGCCGAGCTCTCCCGCCCACTCTCAATCACCGCCCGCGGAAGCGGCAACATGCTATTCCTCCTCCCCGCCATCGCAGTCACCGGCCGCTGCGGCCTCGGGCGCACCGAAGGACTCGGGCTCGCTTCCTCATGTTCTTCGAGGACTCGATCGGATATGGAGCTCTGGCGCCGTGATGCCCCGGCTGATGAAAGCTGCGGGGTGGAAGCCAATGCCCGCGCTTTCGGATAAGAGTCATTGGGTACAGGCGAAGAGAAGGACGGTGGGCGCGTGCCGAGGGAGGTTTGCGTGCGTGCGCGGGGGAGTGTGAGAGGTGGGGCGGGGGAAGGGGCGGAGGAGCGGCCGAGGGGGCTGGGGAGAGGGGGGTTGGTGGAGCGGGGAGGGGCGCTGAGAGGGGGAGGGCGGAAGGTCATGGAGGTGCGGCGGTGGGATGGGGGGGTGGGGAGGGGGGAGGGCTTGGAGTTGCGGGAGAAGTCGAGGTGGTCGACTCGGGCGCTGGAGTTCCAGCGCGGCTTGTAATCGTGGGAGGCGAGGGTGGGGCGGGCCGCTCGGGAGCCTGGTATAGGGGTTGAGGCGGTCCTGGAGTAGGGGGATGGCGAGGCGTTGCGGGAGTCGGAGAAGGATCTGGAAATGGAGTTTTTGAGTGGGAGTTGGGATGGGGCTGTAGATGCTTGGGTTATACTCGCGTTCCTTCGCGAGCTGCTTGGGCGGGAGGTAGTGTTTGAGATGATGCTACTGCGGCGACTAGAACCATTCATGCCTGAGTGTGGAGGATCTCCTTTGCTGCTGCCTGTTGGTTCCAATATCGGAGATGATGCTGGTGAGCTTCCTGGCGTATCAACGACGCTGTTGGTCGCTGACCGATCCATCGAGACTATTGTAGAAATGGAGTCTCGCAATTGCTGATTCTTGTTCATGGTCAGATCATCCAAAGCCAGGTCCATGTCCTTGATTTCGGCCTCAATAGCTTTCCATCTAGCCCGCGTATCTTGCTGTAATCTCAAGATCTCCCCGTTCAAGGTAAGTCGGTCTTTGACACCTTTGTCGATGATTGCGAGAACCCTCTCAATCGCTGGCCCATAGTGGATCTTCTTAGCCTCGTAGCTTTCAACTTTCTTGGCCAATATAGGAGGATTACTATGCTGAGTGCCAAGGTCGATGGATTCTTGTAACTTGCTGATGCTTCGCTCGACCGATTCACACAACTTTTGGGCTTGCCTGCCGGCATTCCGAAACACGAGAACCCAGCGATCCTCTCCGAGCTCCCTCCTCAGACCCTCGGCATCCTTCTCCAATTCTTTCCACCTCTTCTCCAGACCTCTTCTACGATCGTCGAGTTCTTGGCAGGCCGTTGGAAGCGTGGCCATTGCTTTTGTGCGAAAGCTCGACAGCGTCATTGGTAAAAAGTCTAGTGATGCGCGCAAGGGCTGCATCCTAGCAAAGAGCGCCAGCAGTCTGGAATCCTCTTGTGGCATGGAGAAGGCAGGAGACGTTGGCGACATGGCTGCAAAGGCGGGTGGTAAACTGAAGCGGTGATTCGAGGAATTCCCATTGGTCGCTGGCGCCTCTTCGACAATTGTTTCCAGCTCTTGCATATCTATAGTTGCACCGCTGTCAAGCTTTGTATCCGTCAACATTGCCGTATGTCTCGCTTCTTCCATCTCAAATACTAGTCTGCCTAGATTCTCCACTTCAAGCCCGATGTCACCTAGAACGTGGTTCCAGAGCTCTTCCCATTCCATTGCAAGTTCCACCTGACTCTTCACGCCTTTTAAAAGCTTCCGGGCGCCTTCCCACTCTTGGAGGATCTTTTCCATCTGTTCCACGAGACCACCAAGCTCTGAAGGAACCGTGGCGACATCCTCTCTTCCCTGAAGATCTTCAATTGCAGTTACGTATACAGTGATCAGGCCCTCGAATCTGCCAATGGCCGCGTCAACCTCGCAGAGTCCCTCTCGGCCTCCAGCAGCGGCCCATTCCACGTCATCCTCGGCATCTAGACCGTTCAATACATCTTTAGCTTTCTTCAACCACTTTCGTATCTCGTCAGCCGCCACGTTCAGTGTATTCGCAGCTGCCGCTGCAGATGGTAATCCTGCTATGCTGCTCGACAACGAGGCAGCATCTGGTAGATGTAAATTTGTCAATTGCGTGAATTGACTCGAGAAGGATATCCGTGATATTGAGTACATTGAGTTGGCCCTAGACGATCTGATCGAAGTAAAGTAGGACTCAGCATCGACCGGCGAAGTCAAAGTCCGAGCTATAATTGCTTTCGGTTCATCTCCAGAGAACAGTAACGGTGACTCGGCTTCCACAGGTTGTTTACCCGAATTTCCATGTCGTGTCTGCAACTTCGGCTTGCTCTGCGCCATTGAAGGCTTGATGGTGGAATCACCGGCCCGTATAGCCTGAGGGCGGTATCTCGCATATATTACTTGAATGACCCAAAAATCCCCGTTCGGCTGACAATTGATACAATTGACGAAGTCTGGGAGGAGGTAGATATAGGTCGCCGAATGAGTCTTCCTGCTTGGGCCGGCTCCCTAGGTTCTATGAAGGACAAGGCTGCTGATGATTGTATGATGTGCCACCTGCCCCGGGCCTCCACTACAGTAGAGTTCCTACTCTTCCCAGCCTCACGAGTCTTTTGGAATCCAGTGAAGTAGCTGCAGGGAATATAGATGAGCTGTGACTGGTGTAATGAGCCGTATGTTGCAGGAAGCCTCAGCTGCCCGGGCCTCGCATGATGCCGCTGGAGTAAAGCATAGAGAGGCTATGATTCGTACTCAGGTCTCGGTACATGGACTAGGCAATGGTCCAAGATAGACACAACAGACGCTCCGTTTTGGTCCTTGTTGTACAAGCCCTGAGCTGCACACCACATACAATGTTACGCGTTTAGCTGTGGATTGTTTAAGCTGAAATCATAGCTAGAATCGTAAGGAATCATGGAACGACGGATGTCTAGGCACTGAGCAAGCCACGCCGCAACGCAACACCTCAGAGGTTCTTGCTGGTGAAATTTGAGAGTTGTCTGTCTTGTTGACTGTGGCGGGCACGTCGCCGTAGAAATGGGGTTGTTTCATAAACATTTTCAGCCTTACGAGCCTTGGCCAACCATTATCAGAACCGATGCCTCTCCGTATATCGAAATATAGATTCTACTCTCATTAGGTATAGAGATGGATCTTTTGGCTAATCCGGGCCCGTTTGGATGGTAAGCTTTACAATTATCTGCATGTTTTGCTCAGGATCCCATGCAATTACTCAATTCATCGACTCAGTCTATCATTGCACATACTCTGAGCTCTCCGATTACCTGATCGAGGACACAACCCCAACAATTAGTCCCTCAGGAACTACACATTCTACCAGTTCTTTCCAGACAAAAGGTTCAACCGCTCGCTGTTGGGGGGTATAGGTGTGCAGACACGCAGAAATTTAAAACCAGTTGTAATTGGCTGTCATCACATCATAAATCGTTCCATCAGATCGGCTGCGGCGATGCTGCCTCGTTAGGTCGCTCAGGTATCGAGGCTGATATCCGCCGTGATCCTTCTTTCCATTCCTGTGTGATCTCCTCCCGGACAGTCTTGCTCCATTGCAATATGGCCTCATCAAAGTCAGGCCATGCTTCCCTCCTCCTATGAACCACACCCGTCACATCAACCTTGAGCTTAATCTCCCAACGGAGTTCTGCTGCTTTGAGCCAATAGCGAAGATTCTCAGCACAGCGGTAAGGCTTAGCGGTGTCAGTATGGAAGGGTTTGATATCACCGAATTGTCTTTTGGACTTCCTCAAGATCGCGTTGTGCAGATTCACGAGTGTCAGTCCATTCCGTAGAGTTTCTAGAAATGCGGTCGGCGTCGCCTCGGCTTTGTTCTCTTCGAAAGGCGTCCAGTCTGGCAATGTTTCGTCGAAGAGGAAGGAGCTCATGAAAAGTCTTTCTCGTTCTCTTTCACGACCTGTCCAAGACCCGTCAAGCCATTGCCATTTCGTTCGCGTCACTGCTTCCTTATCCTCGAGGGCCTGCTCTTGATTAATGAAGTCCTCAATGCCCCTCACCCAGTCCCGGATAGTTTTCAATTCGTCTTCTTTCATACCACCCGCAAAATAGCGACTGGCCATACGCTTGAGTACGTCCATAACACCCAAAAGCTCTTCGCGTATTCGACGTTCACTCTTGATACTGTAAAGGCGGAATGGATGTTCGTGGGCGGTGTAGTAGATCCTTGCTGCGCGGATCGCAAAAGTAATCACGTCTAATACATGTACACCTTGTACCTCGTGCCATCCAGATGACTGATCTGATTTTGGTGAAAATTCGAGCATTTCTTGTGTGGAATGGTATTCATTTGGATCCTTAAGAATCTCTAGAGCGTCCTTTTTATGAGCTTCGACTTCTCGCAACGCTTGCTCCGCCTTTGACAGAGCTTTCTTAAGATCCTGTCTTAGAGTCTCGGAGTCTGGGGGTGGCGGAAGATGCTGGATTTTGTGACTGTAGGTACTGACGGTGGGAGGTAGCATTACATTCTCCTCCCAATCCAAGTTGGAGTCCTCGTCCATTATGGCATCCTCTGTATCATCATCTCCGTCAATTCCATCTTCATCTGACAATATGTACTTCTTGGGTTTCCTATTTGCAGAACCTTCTGAGCGGGCCTTTTTCGGTTCATCTTCCCTCGCAAGCTGCCCGCCTTTCCCGTCAAGTAAACCGGTGCGTGCAAAGTAGTATTGGAGATGTGCGATACTGCCGAGGCTCAATACGCTATCTCTGTTGCCAGCCGAAGCTGCGAACGCTACACCTTGAGGCCGTACATAGCCGCGTTGACGAAGAGCTGCAGAGGCTGATGATGAGCGGGATGTCGTGGATGGCCTCGAGAATGTAGAGATGTCCGAAGAAGCCGTGGAAAAGGATCGATCCAGCTTTGGGCACGCAGACAAACGAGGCGTAGGAGATGAGGACGGAGATGGGGAGGAATCTCTTGTCGTTGTAGGAGATGCTGAAATGGTGTTCTCTGGGGCGAGGAAAGGACTGTAGGCCATCTTGTCCGGCAAGACCAATTGGCCCTCTGCTCGCACCCGAATCCAAGTTCCAGTCCTGGTTGATCGTGTAGCGTAAGGGTTGCAAGAGAACCCGCGAAAATCTAGATTATGGCAATTGCTGTCATCAAGCATGCCACATGTCAGGGGCTGTGGTGGTTGTAGAGATTGCAGGGGCACGCGTAGATCCCCCGGTTGACGCGTTATTTAGAACTAGGGGAAGGATTCCGGACAGATATCTTCCTTGATATACTTAGGATATGCGATAATACAATGTACACATCACGGATACAATGGACTGTCGAGGACTTGGTTCAAATGCAATTGCAGGAGATGAGGTGCTTTTGAATCACCCAATCGGAGCAAGAATGAAAAGGGGGGCCGGTACTGTTCAAATGTATCCCTGGGTTTCCTTAAGGGTTGTGAATCGCAGACGACGAAATGTTGACCGCCCGGATAACTCGAGACGATCTCATAGCAACATGAAGTATAAGTACTCCTTAATGATGCTGCGCGGAGACCCCTTTTGCAACTGATAAGGCATGTCTCTAGAGCAACGACAATAACGAGGAATAGTAGAAGTACCAAAGCTTGCTCAGACACAAACACCAGACATCTCATAAACACCCAGCTCAACATGAGGACGTGCGGCCAACCCAATATCGCAACATCGGTCTACCATGTCTACAACCTATACCATGACATCAACTATGAGTCTCTTGCTATGGCAGACTCCAGCAACGAAATGCTGTTTTTGTGGCTTGCTCCCCAATTCCAATGTAGACTGACTACTGCCTGCCGCGTTGAATCTGAGGAGAACAGTTTTATTCAATGGTACAAGCCTATGAATGATCCCTGTCTCATGCGTAGCAAGAGGTAGGCTGGCTTCTTTACATTGGCTATTACTCCGCCATTTCGTCATGGTTGTCCAATTCAGTTGTTGATTTCTAAGCCAACAGCAAGAAGCTCTAAAACGATAGGGGATTACCAATCTATACATGCATGTACGTTTAGTACAAATTGTCCCTCTGCTTCCCTTTCTTTTCCTCAACTTCCAACTGCGTTCTCCAGATTCGTTCTTGATATGGCACCAATCCGCGTAGGTATCATCGGCCTGTCCAAGGCTGCCAAAACCTCATGGGCCGGCTCTGCGCACTTTCCATACCTCATGGCATCCAATGGCAAATATGAGATCAAAGCGCTGTGTAATTCTAGCGTAGAGTCTGCTCAGAAAGCAATCGATGGCTTCAATCTCCCTTCTACGACAAAGGCATACGGCAACCCTCAAGACCTTGCCAATGATCCAGAGGTAAGGTTAGATCGAGTTACAGAAACATGTATTGATGGTCTCAACTTAGGTTGATTTGGTAGTTTGCTCCACCAGAGTCGATACACATTTTCAGACCATCAAACCTAGCATCGAAGCTGGCAAAGATGTTTTCGTCGAGTGGCCACTCGCGTCAAATCTGCAACAAGCCGAGGAGCTAGCTTCTCTGGCAAACGATAAAGGCGTCAAGACCATGGTAGGCCTGCAAGGGCGGGTATCTCCCATCTATCTCGAGGTGAAAAATATCATCCAAAGCGGCAAGATCGGGAAAGTCCTGAGCAGCTCCATGACTCTCAACGGTGGCACCAATTCGCGCGATTCCATTGGCGAAGGTCTAGCCTACTTCTTTGATTGGAAAGTCGGAGGAAACGTAATAAGCATCTTTCTCGGACACAGTAAGAAAACCCAAGCCCCTGTCCCCTCACTACCATAGTATCTAAAGTATGCCACACTCAGTTGCCGATTCGATCGCCAACGTCCTCGGCCCCATCAAGCTGACCTCATCTAAACTGTCTCTCCTTCGCCCCGATATCAAGGTTCTCTCCTCGTCGGGCGACGTCCTCCGAACGATCAGATCCGACGTCCCAGATCTAGCCCACATGGAGGGCTCTCTCCCTTCCCACAATAACGCCCCTACAACCATCCACCTCCACCGAGCGCCGCCTTTCAAAGAAACCCCAACGCTCATCTGGGCCGTGCATGGTCAAAGCGGTGAGATCCGCGTCGAAGCTGCCGCAACAATGATTCACGCTTTTGACTCGGGTGCCAAGATCCTGGTCGAGGACTTTGAGAGTGGTGAGATTGAGACGGTGACATGGGAGGATCCCATGGCGGGAAAGGGAATCGAGGGTGCGGCGAATAATATTGGGGCGTTGTATGAGGCGTTCGCTGGGGGAGAGAAGGGGACGTGGCCGACTTTTGAGGATGCGCTGCAGAAGCATAGGATGTTGGACGAGGTTTTGGGAGACTGGAATGCTTGACCTTGACGGGGTCAAGCAATCCATGGAACATAACAAGCAGGAAGATTGAAGAGGTAGTATCGGCATGAATTCATCAGAACCGTGCATCTATCTCTTTACTAGCTCTTGCGTTAGGACAAACCTTCCCTGCCATTGGATGGGATCCCTTGCAGTAATGCGTTGGGTAATGCGCGTGAGATGCAAGTGATACCGCAAGTAGGGTAATTGGAGAGCCAGCATCAGCACGGATCACAAGAAACATCACCAGCTCTCCGATTAGGACAGACCTCGCCCGGCCGCGATTTCATGGCGTCGCGCGTTTGGCTAATCACGTGATTTACAAGGGTGATCAAGTTAATTGCCATTAACATGTACCTCATGTTGATGATTGTCGAACCTGCAATGGCAACGGAAAATTGCAGAGATGTGAGGTCGATGAGATGGACTAACGACACTACGTAAAGGCTCAGTAGCCACCAGTCCATGGCATAAGATAACCTCTTAAGCGCGACCGAACCCAACGTCGTCAAGCCTCCCCAATCAGCTCGCAAACAACTCGTACAAGATCCAGATTGGAATCCGATAAACACCGAGGCTGGCAGGAAACTCCCCCCTGCCGCAAAGGAATTAGAATCCTTGCACCACAGCAAAAACAGTCCTCATTCACAAGAAAAAAAGAATCGAAAGCAGGAAGAAACTCCCAAAGCCAAACCATTAAGCCTCCGCCCCCCCCTCCTGCGCCTCAATCTCCCCACCCGCCTCCCTCTCCGCCCATGCTCCCCACAAGCCCCTCTTCCCCCTAATCCTCAACGGCCCCCCCAGCTCCTTAGCGCTCTGCTCCACCTTCACCGCATCCTTCGTTGCCAGCACCAAGACCTCAAAGAACATCTTCGTCGCATCCGCCTTGCTCGTCGTCGCCTCCGGCAGCATCTCCTGAAAGAGCGTCTGCGCCTTCTTGAGCTGCGAGGGGGACTGCGGTTGGGTTTGCGAGTCCAGGTTGGTGGAGGCAGAGAAACGGTCGCGCAGGAGGTGCACAGCGTGCTGGGTGCCGAGGGAGATGGGGCCGGAGTCGAGGGGGTGGAGGAGGGGTACGGTGGTGTCGTCGAAGACGTCGCGGACGGGGGAGAGCTGATCGGAGTCGTTGGGGAGTTGGTCGTTGGGGTTGAGGTTGTCGTCGTCGTCGTCGTTGAGGGGAGGGGGGATGCCTTCGTCTGCTGGTTCGGAGATTGGGCGGGTGGGGTCTGCGCCGAGACCTTCGTCGGCGGGTGGGAATTGGTCTTCGTCGTCGGGGATCTCGGGTTGAGGCGTGGTGGCTTTGTCGGCCTGGGGGTCCTCTTCTTCAACGTCGGCGACGTCGCTGTGGCGCTTGCGCTTGAGCTCGCCGGATTTGCGGACGACTTCTATGGAGAGGATACCGCGGAGTTCTGGAGCCCAGCCTTTGGTTTGTCCGTCGCCGAGGATGTTCGATACGAATTCACCGTTCTTCTGCATGTTCATGAGGCTTAGCAGAAGTGGGTCACGGGGTAGGAAAGACGCCGGCTTGAGGATTGCGGAACGATCTTCTTGCAGCGCCTTGATCTGTGCGCTGGTGAATTGGGTTTGTGTGTCTGCTCGGAGGGTCTTCCTCTTCTTGGCTCGGTGAGCTTGTTGCATTGTAGCTTCTTCCTCGTCCTCTTGATCGAAGTTGAATGTGCGGACGACGCTCGAGCGAACTGATGAGAGAGGCGACTGGGAGTCGCGTTCCAACCGAGGATCTGCGGGTGCACCCAGATCTCCTAACCCAATAGTTGGGTCATCCATGGGCATCTGGAAATCGTTCATCGCGTCATCTAGCATCATGGGATCGTCGTGTGGATTATCTGGAATCAAGGAGGGCACAGGACTAACAGCCTCAGCCGGCCTTCGCGTGGGCTCATCATCTCCAAGGTCGAGTCCAAGATCATCGTCCTGGAATTTGTCGACATTGTCCATCATCGAATCCTCAAACGCTCTTGGCGCCGGCGCCCTTCTTCCAATCTCAATGCTTGGTCCATCGTCGTCCCCGAGATCAAGGTCAAGCTCGACATGCATATCATCTTCGTCAAATATATCGGGCCTTGCATCTGGCGCATGCCGACCTTGCTCAATGCTGATGGCGTCTGAGGTCATCTGACTGGTCCAGTTCAGAGGGTCGTCCTTTTTGCCCCCAAGGTCGATTTCCATAGGTCGGAAGTCGAGGAGGGATGGGTCTAATTCGGGCATCATGGGATCGCTGATCTTGTCCGCCACAGTAAGAGCCGCTGCGCTAGGCATGGCCAAATTAGAAGGGAGGTCGACATTGCCAGGGCGGAACGCCTGTGCGACTCTTAGCAGACATAGTCTCGTGTAGCACCATGCATGTTTACCATTTTGATCTTGAGCAGCGCTTCATTGCAATCGTCCAATAGATAACGCGCTTTCCGGCTGTATATTCTTACGACACCCAAGAGAAGCTGTCCACTTAATCGCAACGCCATCGGCGCGGTGCCCTGGTCGACGATTGCATTTACGCTGCTCTCAATGTTCGACTGTAGAATGTGCGTTTTTGACAGTTTGCGCTCGAGATTGGCCGAGAGCCAGACGCGAGCCAGAGGCCCCGTCTTCGAAAGGAGCGTCTCTGAATAGAACATCCTGTGCGGAAGAAGCCGAATTCCACGCGATGGAGTATTTGATTTCACTCAAGGCGAGAGGAGTGCAAGACGCGCGCACAGGGCCTATGTTCTGTTGTTGTTGTGAATTGTTGTTGCTAGCGCGTCGAGATTCTATCGCCCGAAGCGCCAAATCCAGGCGCGCGTCGATAATGTATACTCCAAGAATACTTATTGCGGGATAGTGTAGAGTAGCAATGGAGCAATGGAGCAATGGAGCAATGGAGCATTGGAGCAAGTACGGAGTAACAAAGGGTGTTTGGTGCTTGGAGACTACTGTTGCGGCGAGTGGAAGCGGGAGCCGTGACGAAGGCTGGGATGGGTTCCGAAGGAAGCTAGTGCGGCTTAAAGTTGGTGCTTCTCCGGATCCGAGCAGGGGTCAGACGCATGCCTGGTAGGGAGTCTCTAAAGTACTAAGAGCGTGTCGGACGATGAAACAACCAGATGCCTTTTCGCTCCTTTTCAGCATCCTTCTGTATCGTACGCAATTCTTGCACCTGATTGCAGCACCAGCCGGGAACTGTGTAGAGACTTTTCGTTTCTACTGATCATATTTTCTATTTGGAGTCCTCGAGTGATTCTTGGTTGCTCTGCCGGCAACGTCACTTCTTGAAGAAGTGTCGCCGACAGCAGCCTTCAAACCCCATGTTCCAGCCATGAAATAATGTCGAGATCTCACACACCCTTGTCTCTTCCCTCACCTAATGGGCCCAGCGCAGCCCATCGACCAAGCTCTCCACAACCCGCAACGCCCCACAAGATATTCTCTGGATCTGTGAGCGTTCAATTTGCTGTCTCGTGCGGGCAGCGACGTAGCTGACCTAATTCCAGTCGGGAGCATCTTCATACTCCGTCCTTGACCCCCAAGAGACCGCGCGACGTCTGAACACCTCCCTAACCCATGGCCTATCGCCTTCGAACGCCGAGACCAGATTGCTCGATAATGGCCCCAATGAGCTCCAACATGAGAAGCCTGAGCCGCTATGGCTTCGATTTCTCAAGCAATTCAAGGAAACTCTTATTCTCCTCCTGCTCGCCTCGGCCGTCATATCGTGGTTCATGGGAAATTTGGACGACGCCGTCAGCATTACAATTGCGGTAACTATTGTGGTAACGGTTGGGTTCGTGCAAGAATACCGATCCGAAAAATCTCTCGAGGCGCTCAGTAGATTGGTCCCACACCATGCGCATCTAATCAGAAGTTCCTCGGATGGCAAGCCCCGAAGGGATCGGTCGAGTCAACGGGAAGATGGAGAGGTGGGGATCGAAATGCAAAGCCGACTAGATAGCAGCGTTTCTATTACAAAGCAGGCCTCTACGACAGTCACCGCATCAAATCTGGTCCTGGGTGACCTTGTCATTTTTTCGACGGGTGACCGTATCCCTGCGGACATTAGGATTACCAGCGCTGCAGATTTGTCGATCGATGAGTCAAACCTCACGGGAGAGAATGAACCAGCGCTGAAACATGCTGAGGCTTTGGAACGTCCGGCAGCGCCAGCTAACCCTTATGCGCCGCCCTTTGCATCTCCTGCAGCAGGGTCCGTTGGTACAGATATCCGGCTTAATGAGCAAACCAACATTGCCTTTATGGGAACTCTTGTACGATCAGGACATGGTCAGGGACTGGTAATAGGTACGGGAGGAGCGACTGAGTTCGGCGCCATATCGGCTTCATTGCAAGAGATAGAAAGCCCCCGCACGCCTCTACAGCTGGCAATGGACAAGTTGGGTCAACAGCTAAGCTACATGTCGTTCGGGGTCATTGCTCTGATCATGATAGTGGGCATATGGCAAGGCAGGAAAGTGCTGGAGATGTTTACGATTGGCGTGTCACTGGCAGTGGCTGCTATCCCAGAAGGATTGCCGATCATCGTCACGGTCACGCTCGCTTTGGGTGTTCTACGAATGGCTAAACAGGGAGCGATTGTCAGGAGGTTGCCAAGCGTGGAAACATTGGGCTCTGTGAACGTTGTTTGCAGTGACAAGACTGGTACATCTCTTCTTGCAGGATGGCTCAGGAGAAATGACTGATAATTTTACAGGAACATTAACTCTGAACCATATGACGGTAACAAAGCTCTGGCATTTCGATGCCCCTTCGCCTATGGAGGTCAATAGGGACTTGGCATCGTCCACGCCTGACTCCGCGGTACGGACTATCTTACGTATCGGCAACATAGCCAACAATGCGAGGCTTTCCGGCGCCCACGGTGCTTCTCCTGCCACTGCATCTTCAGCTGCGATCATGTCATCCATGCTCGGCAACGATCCCACAACAGCTGGTGCGAAGAGTCGTTGGGTAGGACAACCCACCGATGTCGCTATGTTGGACTTACTCGATGCATTTGGTGAAGATGATGTTCGAGAGAGGATTGGAGGGCGGAGCGCAGAGACACCATTCAGCTCCGAACGGAAATGGATGGGCGTAGTCAATGGTGGCAACCAAGGTAAAGATCTGAGCGTCGCGCCAGATGTCGCTTACATCAAGGGGGCACTGGAACAGATACTGAAGCGGTGCGATACTTATCTTTCTAGGGATGGCCGGGAGATCATTCTTGACGAACCGAGGCGTCAAGCAGCCATGGCTGCTGCCGAGAAGATGGCAGGGGACGGTCTTCGTGTTCTCGGTTTCGCTAGTGGCACGAAAAGGGATGCCCCTAGACGCTCATCTCAAGCTCCAAGTCGAGGCGCAACGCCCAGGCCACCAATGATAGACCACAGCCCAAGCCGCCAAGTCAACGAAGACGCGTACCAGGGCTTGACTTTCGCTGGTATTGTTGGTATGAACGATCCACCACGGAAGGGCGTAGATAAGTCAATACGACGTCTGATGGCGGGAGGGGTGAAGGTTATCATGATCACTGGAGACGCAGAGACTACGGCTCTAGCCATTGCGAGGAAGCTCGGCATGCCTCTTAACCCACCCAGGCCCAGCGCTGCCGAAGGCCATCGGCCCGTTCTGCGAGGAGAAGAACTCGACCGTATGTCAACGGAGGAACTGGCGGAGGCCATGTCGGGAACATCGATTTTCGCCCGAACAAGTCCTGACCACAAGATGAAAATCATCCGGGCACTCCAGTCAAACGGCGACGTTGTTGCTATGACAGGAGACGGGGTGAACGACGCGCCTGCGTTGAAGAGGGCTGATATCGGTATATCGATGGGTCTCCTGGGGACTGACGTTGCGAAAGAGGCAGCCGATATGATCCTCACGGACGATGATTTCTCAACGATACTCAGCGCTATCGAGGAGGGCAAAGGCATCTTCTACAACATCCAAAATTTCATCACCTTCCAACTCAGCACCAGCGTCGCCGCTTTGTCCCTAGTCCTCCTCAGTACCTTTCTCGGCTTCAAGAACCCTCTGAACGCAATGCAAATCCTGTGGATAAGTAAGGCTCCCCAGCTCTCATGGACCAGCTTGTTGGACCAAGCACTAAACCTCCTCCAGATATCCTCATGGACGGCCCCCCCGCGCAATCCCTCGGCGTCGAGCCCGTCGACCCAGCCATCATGTCCCGCCCCCCCCGCTCCCGCACCGCCCGCGTCCTCACCCGCGCCCTCATCCAACGCGTCCTCACCTCCGCCTCCATCATCATGCTCGGCACCATCATCATCTACGTCCGCGAAATGTCCATCGACAACACCGTCAACGCGCGCGACACCACCATGACCTTCACCTGCTTCGTCTTCTTCGACATGTTCAACGCGCTCACCTGCCGCAGCGAGGGCAAGAGCGTGCTCCGCGGGGAGCTGAACCTTGTCGGCAATAAGATGTTTAATTTCGCCGTTGGGGGCAGCCTGTTGGGGCAGATGGCGGTGATCTACTTGCCGTTTTTGCAGAGGATTTTCCAGACCGAGGGGCTGACGGCGTGGGACTTGGTGTTTTTGGCGGGTATTGCGAGTACGGTGTTTTGGGTGGATGAGGGTCGGAAGTTTTATAGAGCGCGGAGTCGAAGGAGAGGGCTGGGGGGATACAGTGTGAGTGTATAACAAGCATTGATAGAGTATCTGTACATATTCGCGGCATTCGAACTCGCATTGAAAGCGTCAGACCCAATGTCTTGGATCAATAGACGGGTCGATATCAGCAACCAACCATCCATACTCTTCTTTTTCTGGGTATCCCCCCTCTAACCATGCATGCAACCCAGCACTGGCTCGCCTCCTCCCTCCCCCTTTACCAGTAAAACTCCTATAGCAGCAACCCGGCCGTACCCCATCATCCACAAACATCGCACCCTCCCCCCCTCCAGCACATGACCGCCCCCCCTCTTCTCCCCCCTCCCCTCTCCCTCTTCCCTCCCCGCCCGCCCAGTCTACAGCTGCCGCAT
>JAABUS010004914.1_pt1 | contig 18436 bp, 1 predicted proteins | sample 5560161 | NCBI WGS metagenome assembly JAABUS01 (sample SAMN10711885, study PRJNA513376) | rock metagenome | isolation source: Antarctica rocks | place: Antarctica: Victoria Land, Trio Nunatak nord | collected 2016-01-04 | reverse complement strand
GAATGCGCCATGGCCATGAGTGGAATGCGCCATGGCCATGAATGGAATAGGGCCATGGCCATAAGTGGGGCCATGCATGGGGGCCATGTTGGTGGCGCATTCTAAATTTAGGCATTCTCACCAGCCAAAAATATTCTCAGGAGCGCTTATAGCGCTCGAGAGTCAAGATATAATATTACCCCGCTTAACCCGGCTTAACCGGCTTATATACGTTTATAGCGTTTAGAGCCTACCCTATACTTTTATAGATATAGAAGACTATATTTTAAATAGGGACTATATAATATTTAAAAAAATATCCCCTAAACTTAAGATTATTATCTCTCTTTTTAAGAAATATAAAGAGGTAAATATATTAATTATATTCTTATTTACCGAGATAGTTCTAGTAGTAGAACGGGTAAATTCTTCTCTTCTTTAAAATCTCCGATATAAAAGAGCCTAAACTCGTTTTTTCTAATCTATTAAACTTAGCCTTCTCTTTTTTAACTAACTCTTTTATATTAATATTCTTTTACTATAATATATCTAAGAGGAGATTAAATTTAAAATATAAATATTCTTTAAGACCGATAAAAAGAGGGACGCGACTAAATACATATTTATATATAAAATTAATAATAATAATATATTACTAAAGAAGGATAAACTTAATATTTTAATTAAATTTATATATTAAATAAGCGTAGGCTTAAATCTAATTTATATAATTATAGTTATTCTATATAAACCCCTTTACTTTATCGGGATATATAAATAAATACCGAAGAGAGTATATCGAATAAAGTAGAAGGAGGAAGTATTCTATTATATATTAAATATTAATACCGAAATCGAGAAATATATAGACGTAAAGTATAAATCGAAGATGGATTTTAGGGAGGATACGTTTAAGACTATCGATACGACGAATATAGAAGGCGTAGGAGGCGCCGACGGAGATAATAATACTAGAAGGAGTAATAGTACTAGGAATATTAATAATACCGCGGCGTTTATTATTAATATAGAAAATATTATTTAAGAGGGTATTATATATATTAAGAGGAAAAATAATTAAAGTAAATAAATATAAAAATAAACCGCCGTTAATTAAATTAAGTCTTTTTATATTTCTAAATTATTAAATATTTAAACTTAAATAGGAGCTAGGAAACCTATTACCCCTTTATATACTTTTCTATATAATAATACTTATTTTCTATATAATAATACTTATTATAATATATTATTATCGTTTACGATTTTAATCCTTTATTTTATTATATTTAAGAACGATAATAAAAAACCGAGTATTATATCTAGCCTAGATCTAGGCCTAGATCTAGCCTAGATATCCCCTAGATACTTTTTAAATCTAATTTAGATTTTATTTAATCCCTAAACTCGTTATTAAGGGCCTACGCTTTTAATACTTTAATTATATCTACCGCTATTTAATATAATATCTAACTATATATTCTTTAGTTTTCTCTTGGATTTACGATCGATATAAAACCCCGGAAGTTAAGGGTTATTAGCGAAGACCTTTAAAATAATAGCGGAAAAGAAATATTAATCTATGAAAATATTATTTAATATATTTATAACTTTTATAAAGAAGAAAGAAATATCGTCCTCTTAGTCGTTAAAGAATATATTACCCTCGATTTAAAGATATAGATATATAGATTATATTATTAATTAAAAGTAAAAAGTATTAGAGATCCTTAATTCCGAGGACGATAAAGGGGAAGATAACGACGGGGCGAATAATATTTAAGGCGGTATCGATATAAAACCTATCTTTCGAGCTCCTCTACTAAATAATTAATATATAATACTTTTAGTATTCGAATAGGGTGGTTATTAATAGTAAGATATTATCTATATCTTAAAGCGGGTAGGTAATAACGGCGGTTTTATTATTAATAAAACTCTTAAACCTTTTAAATTCTTTATACTTTAACTTTATTTATATTAAGGCCGACGATACTTTTATTAAACCTCTCTACGAGTTTATAATATACGTTTTTATTTTTAACTCTTTTATTTTCCCCCCGCGGTTAATACCGAAAAAATTTATAGTTAATATTTATATTATAAATATCGGAGCGGATAGCTAGAGATTATTATTAATTATTATTATCCTCGTTATTTTAGGAATTATCGCTAGTGTAGCCCCCGCCTAAACTTTAAATTATATCGCCGCTTTAAATTACGGAAGCGTAGGAGAGGGTTTACCCTCCTAGTTATTTTAAAATAAACGGAATATTTTATTAATAATTAACGACCGCGAGTTAATTATTACTATTATCGTGAAGGGTCTCTAGAGGCTAAGTATATAAATTTAATATAAATATAACGATATAGTCTTTATATCGACCGGTATAACTAAATAGCGTAGAAGTTTATTTAATAATATAGACGGAAAAAAAGCGTAAACCTAAAACGTTATTACTATTTATATTTATACTCTCGACCGCGTTAAATTTAATTATTTAAAAGACTACTAGTTCTTTATTTAATATTACTAGTATAATAATACGAGGAAAATTATATACCTTAAAGTAGCGCGTAGTTCTATCGTTAATAACCTTTCGTTAATTAATCGGGATAAATTAAATCGGAGTTAATATAATTTTAATTCGGGCTACGAGACTATTAAAGGAAATTAGATATTATTAAACGTACTCTTTATAAATTATAACTATGTATTTATAAAGGAATATAACGAGCCTAGTTATATTACTAGTAATACTTTTAGTATCTAATAATTTCGTATTAAATATTATATTACCTCGAACTTTCTCTAAGAACTTTATTATAATAATATCGGAGAGGAGACCTAAGATACGGACGGTATAATAAATATTATATTTATTATTATTAGAGGTAAAGTATACTCTATATTTAAAGAGGTTAGAGAATTATAAATTCTTTACTCTAACGAGAAACTAGAGTAAAGAATTTAATTCTCCCTAGAGTAACGTAGCTTAATAGAACTAGTATATTAGTAGTTTTCTTTAAAGTCTTAAAGATTATTCCCGCTTCTTTAATAATATCTATTAAAGATAGTAAATAATTTAACGCCTTTATTACCTTTAGTACTTTATTTATATTCTATTTTAATACGGGGTCAATATAATAATATATAATATAAAAGATATTAATTATTCTATAGAGGATTTGGCCCTAATATATTAGAATCCTAGAGTTACCTTAGTCCCGATAGGGCTAGCGGTAGGGCTTAGCCCGCCGTTTTAATAAATATTTATAATAATACTCCTACTAAAGTCTACCCCGTAATAGATCGCTTAATTTAAAAGAAAGAAGTTAACGCCCTCGTTAATATATTTATATAGGGTATCGTTAGTAATAACGTAAATATAAATAAGTAAGTAGTATATATTCTAAATTATCGATCGATTATAGGTAGGCCCGTAGAGCCTTAAAGTTTAACGTAGAGCCGTAAAACTTAGTATTAAAATCGCGATAACGAGGTAAAGCGATAAGGAGGTATAAGGATAACGTAGGTAACTAATAGTAGGAGCTATAATATTAATAAAATAAAGGCGTATATATATAATATTATAAAAGTATTAATACTAAAGAATTAAGGCCCTAAGTATATATTAATAAAGTAAAGTCTTAGTGTAAATCTAGGTTAAATCTAGGCTAGATCTAGGTAAAAGTCGTTTCGCGGTATTTTTAAAATTCTAGAGTTATCGACCCTAGAAGAAGAATTTAATTTAACGTTTAGTTTATTATTCGTATTCCTTAATAAATTCGTCCGCGAAAACGTTCTTAACGTTTATTTAACGGTTTTATATAAATCCCTAGTCTTTCTAGGATAGGAGGTATTCGGTAGCGTAACCCTTCCCCTTTTTAATAATACGGTTATTAAAGATATACTCTAATTCCTATTCTAGCTTTAAATCGTCTCGCTCGGTTTTTATTATTTTAAAATTAATAAATCGTAGACGTTTAAAAGAGTTTTAATTTAATAGAGGGTACTACTCTAGCTATATTATTAAAAATATATTATAAATCTTTTAATTTTCCGGGATATTAAGGCGGTATACGAGCCTATTAATATAATTAAAAATCTTAAATAAACTAGTTATTTATTAATTATATTTACGACCCGTAAATTTATTTACCGGAATATTATAATCTTTATATAAATATAATAAGACCTAGTCCCCTTTACGGAAGTATTAAAAATAATAAATATAATTATAATACTCTTTATCGTATATTTAAACGAAGGTAATTATATCCGAAGTTTAAATATATACTAACTTTTTTAATAAAATATTATTCTTTTAATTTCTTAAATCTAACGCGTTATTAATAATAAAATCGAAAGTTACTTTATTTAGGGTATAATTAACGGGCTAAAAAAATATATTATTATATTATATAATTATAAAAGGTAGTACCTCTTTCTAGGTTTTAAAATTTTATAAAGTAATAATCTAGAATTATAATATAATTTTAATAATTTAATTTATACACTCGCTTAATTTATCCGTTTATAGATAATAAGTAGTAGAAAATATTAAACTTATTTTAAATTTATTAAATAAAACCTTTTATAAGGTATTTATAAATTTACGGTCGCGGTCGGAAAGAATAATCTTCGGAATATCTTAATCTACTAAATATAAACGACGTAAAAGTATATTTATTTATTATTTTACTTTTTATATTAATTTTCCTAGAATCGCGGTTACTTTTCGGGAAAATTTATATATAATAATTATAATATTATCGAATCCTTCCTGCGAAAGGGGTAAGACTAGGATAAAATTAATAAAAATTATATAAAAAAGAGAGGGCGGTATAAGAATAAATTATAATACTTTATAAAGTTTATACCTAGGAGTACCGAATAATTAATATTATAAATAATATTATAAATACTCCCCTAGCTTTTTATTTAGTTTATATATATATTAATACCTAGTTATTATCTTATAGTATTTATATCTTCCTATATATAAACTAGAATATACGACGTTAAATATAATTTTAATATATAAAAAAGGTATATATAGGCGCTCCGGCGTATATACGCGATTAGTAATTAAATTATTAGTATATTATATTAAACCGTTATCCCTCTTCGAAAAAAGAAGATCTACGGCGTCCTCGCCGGTTTTTACGTTATAATTAAATATATAATTTATTTTAGTTTAATAATCGTTATTCTAGTATCTTTAAAGTAATTTTTATTTAAATTACGCGTTTATTTCTATTAATATATAGACCTTATATATATATATTTAAAGTATATTTAACTCGCTTTCTAAAAAGTCCCTAATTAAGTTTTTTTATTATAGTCGGGATAGGGCGTCTAATACTATATATTTAATACTAGGTTTATAACGGATCTTTATATTTTAAAAATACTAAATATAATCTAAGGCCCGTACGATACGTAAATTAATCTTTACCGTAGATAAGGTAGTTATATTTATTTATTTAATTATACTAAACGTAACTCTATAATTAATATAAACGATTATTTTAAGAGTTAATTCGATTATATATTTAATTTTAATAAATACTTATACTATTCCTATTAGTTTTATTTTAGTAAGTTAATAACGTATTTTTATATTCTTAAGAAATCGGTTAAGAAAAAGGATAAACTAAATCTACTTCCAATCGGGATAAAGGCTTTTTAACTCTTTTATAATATAATAAATTATAGCCCCGTAACCGAATTCTTTACTAGTATTAAAATCGATAAATAGTTCCTTTTTATCGTCGAAGTAGTATAAAAAGGAAGGCTTAGAAAGGGTATTTTAAATAATTTTAAATAAACGGATCTCCTATAAAGAAAGTAATTTAAAATTAATTTTCTTAATATATTCTTATTACTAAGCGCCTATAAGGGGTATTTTATTTAATAACGCGGTTTTTTTATCTTATAAAGGCCTAGCTAGAGTAGTATAATTTTTAATATAATCTCTTAATTAACTAGTTATTCCTAGGTACGTTTTAAATACTACTAATATTTAAAGAAAAACTAGTTATTTAATAACTATAAACTTTTCTTTAAAAGTTAATAACCCGAACGAGTTAACCTTCTAGCTAAATAATATAATTAATAAATAACCGATAAACGCCTTCTTAAGGTTAATTAAAATATTAAATTTAACGAATAAGAAAAATACTATATATAAATACTAAATATAATCCTCGAGGGTTTAAGAGAATACTATAACGTTATCGATATATACTCGGGCGAATACTTTATAGATACGTAGGATCTAGTTTATTTACTACTATATATACGTAGGCGAGTTTTTAAATTCTATTACTATAATATTAAAAGTCTCTTGGCCGCGGTATAATACGACGGTAAATTTATATCTATTCTTAAAGTATATACGTTATTAATAGAAGAAATTAACCGCGTCGATAACGATAATCTAACGATAACCCTTAACGGCGTTAATTATATTATTTTATAGAGGTAAATAGTAGACGTTTATTATAATTATAGTATTTAAACCTCGAATATTAATAATAATACGGCCTTTCTTAATACCGTCTAATTTTATAATTTAAATAACGAAGACTAGGAAGTTAAATAAAGTAGTTTATATCGTCTATTTAAGCCGTCCCTAAATATATAGTTTATTAAAGATTTCGTTAATAATCTTCCGGCTCTCGTTATTTATAGGATAAATATATATCGTTTTAAATACTTTATCTTCCTAGTCGGCGCGTAATAGTATACGTATTTATTCGTTTTTTAGAATATTAATAAAGCCTCCTTTTACTTAAAGTATAAGGAATTAATTAATAACCTTTATTAACTCCGGTTATTTACTATAAATAATAATACCGTTTAAGAGGATATTATCCTTTACCGAAATAATTACCTCTATTAATAGAATAGAAGGCCGGGAATTAATTAGATTCTTTATATCTTTACTCCTTAAAGGTTATTTAAAAAGTAATAAATTAAAGCTAGTAATAACTATACTATTAAAAGTGTTTTTAATAAAAGTTTCTTTATACTCTTAAAGAGGCCTTCGTATAACGAGTTTACGAACGTCGTTATCGTTTATAATAATATTATAGTAGTTATTAAATTAAATCTCGATTATTTAGCCTAGCTTTATATTCCTAAAGATTTTAATATATTTATCTATTTTATTCTTTATAAATATTAATTTTATTCTATCGTTAACGATTCCGGTAAAGAGGTATAGGTTAATATCTACCGGTTTAAAGAAATAATCTCGTACTAATAAATCAAACTTATAAACTTCGATAATTACCGTAATTTATAGGGGGATAACTCTTATTTTCGTAATATATACCGGCCGGTTTATATTTATACCTTTTAAATAAACGTCGATAAGGTACTTTATATCGTAGCTACTAATATAAACGATTTACCGAGATATTAATATATTAATCCCTTTAAGGGCTATAACGTCTATATTAATAAATATATTTACTTTAAGATTATCTATAATATAAACTTCTTTAAGGGCGGTTTCGGTTATTATTTTATTACCGCTTTTATCTTTCCCGGGGAAGTATAAAGAGGTAATAATATATTTAAAAATAATATAATAATTAGTATTAATACCGGTAATTTAGAGTAAAGTTATTATAATACGGATTCTAGCTTTTAGAAGAAAGTATATTATAAATTTATAGTTAATAATAATTATTTTATAGTTAGTATCTTTATAGCTCTTTTCTATTTTAATTCTAAAGTCTAAACCGACCCGAATACCGGCGTACTAGTATTTCCTAAATATTTATCCTATTCCCGTATTTTTAGAAGAGTCGTAGTTTAATTTAATAATAAATTTCTATTTTAGTAATTCGTTATTTATTTTAACCTAATAATAGGTTTCCGTATTCTCGTTTATTATTAAAGACTATTTACTTTTCTAAATAATATTTATAATTAAATATCTAGGGTAGGAGGTTTTAATAGGGTTCCTACCTAAGCCTTAATTTCTAAAGTATATATATAGTACGTTTTTAGAAAAAAATAACTCTTTATAAATACAGTACTCGACCTATTTAGGCGAATCGATAATAGTTATTTAATAACCGGTTATTTCGTCTTATTTATTATAATAATCCTTTTATTATTAATCCTGGCTCTATTTATTAACGTAATTAATATTAGGTATAAGTTATTTTTTTATTTATAACTTTATAATACCGTTTTCTTAAGAGTAGTCCTCTTATACCTCGGTTTTATAATAAATAGTTATACGTTTAAAGGGTATTTATTATTACCCGAAATAATTAAAATTATAACTACCGGTTATAGGCCCGCGGTTTTCTTAGCGCGGTTAATAATTAAAACGATTTCTATTTCTAAGAGGGAAAGATACGTTTCTAGTATTATTACTAATAATTTATAATTAAATAAATAGCGGTTAAATTTAATAAAGTTACTATTATATTTAAGGGATACTTAATATATTCTAATAGGCCGGATTAATAAATTAATAAAAAATAACTTAAAGTAACTAGTTTTATTATAAACGGAACTAGTTAAATTATTAATAATTCTACTAGCTTTACCGTAAACTCTTTAGTTTAAAAGACGATAAAGGCCTAGTCGTTTTATTATTTCGTATTATTCCTAACTAGGCTTCTTCCTTAACGTTAAATAAATTAAGGAATTTATTTAATAAAATACTAGGTTTAAACGGATTAATAAAAAATTTAAAATTAAAGCTAATATAATCGTAGATTATAAATATTTATTAATATATATTAAGAATATCGGCGGCTTTAGTTAAATTAAATATCTTATTTATATATTATTTAAGCGTTTTACTAGTACGTACCTAAACGAATTTATATTTATTAAAATAAAGTTTATATATAACTTCTAATATCTTTATTTTAAATCGTTTAATAAAATAATTTATTTATTTAGAGTTAGCGAAGGTACGTATTAACACTTTAATATTAATATTTAATTTATTCGAGAATTATTTAAGGGTTACTCCTTTAAAATATAAAGATAAAAATTTTCGTACCTCCTCTTCGTCGTATTATTTAATTATATCGTTAACGCGATTCTTAAAGTCGAAAACGTTTTTATATATAATATATCTTTTTAAAATAAATAAGTTATCCTTCTTATCGCCTTTAAGGTCGAAGAATTTAATCTCTTCGAGTTTTAATTTATTCTAGGCGTTTACCCTAATATTAATATTATCTTAACTAATTAAATTATTTATTTTTAATAAATCTTAAGATTTTATCGGGCCTTCCTTTATCTTAATTATTAATTTAATAATAAGAGTTTAAATTTCTAGCGATTCTATAAATTATATTATTTATTCGGAATTTATAATAGGTTATTCGGGTTTAAGAGGAGTTATAATTTCTTCGTTTTTAAATTCGTCCTCTAAAGGTTATTTCTTTTATAGGCGTTAACGTAACTCTTTAATATCCCTTCGAAAGATACTAATAAACGGTATTATAAATATCTTATTTATAATTTAGGGTAGTTATATAATAAGTTATTTAAATTTAATATACTCCGAAAGATTATTATTAAATTATTTCGCTTTCCGGCCCTTCCTTAATAAATATTAAAGAGGTACTTTAATAAAAGGATAAAGAGATTATATAATTATTTAAATAATTACTCGTTTAATATTAAAAATAACTTTTACCTATTTTAAAATATATTTACTTAATAATAGGAATTTTTATAAATAAAAAATAAAATCAATTATAATAGAACTTAACTAAACTTCTTCTAAGGTAATAACTAAAGTAATAATTAATAATAAATATTAAAAGTAGTAATACTAGGCGAATAATAAGAATAGTATTAAAAGACTAGTATTCTAGTATTCTTTTTCTATAGCGGAAGTATAAGAGATATAATTAATAATATATTTACTAAATTAGACGTTTACCTAATAAATAACTTATTAAAATAAATAGTTATATTAATAAAAAGGAAATAAATAAAGAGACGTTTTAAATATTTAATTTAATATTTACTATAAATACCCTAAATAAAAAGGGTACTAAATAGGTTATTTTAATAATTTAATAAAGAGTTTAAAAGTACTTATTTAAGGTAATAGGGTACGGTATAGAAATATTAAATAAATATAATATAAATAAAGCTCGCTATCGATACGGAGTAAATTATTTTAAATATAATAGTTAATAGGGAGTATATTAACCGTTTTAAAGATTATTTTACTATTTATAACTAGTATAATTATTCTCATTAATATAAAAGAGGTATAGTTCTACGTTAGTATCGCCGTTACTACTATTTAACACAGGGTTAATATAATAATATATAGTATAAAAGATATTAATTATTCTATAGAGGATTTGGCCCTAATATATTAGAATTCTAGAGTTACTCTAGTCTCGATAGGGCTAGCGGTAGGGTTTAGCCCGCCGTTTTAATAAATATTTATAGTAATACTCCTACTAAAGTCTACCCCGTAATATATTTCTAAAGTAGTAAAACTATATTATTTACCTCGGCGTTAAACGTAACCTCCTTTTATATATTAATAGTAATAACTTTATCCTAATTATTAGTACGCTTCGGATTAACGTAGAGATCTTTAAAGAGAATATTAATATAGGGTAGAGTAAAGTAGGGTATAAAATAGAGATCGCGGTTCGATCTCTACGCTAAATTAGGGTAGGGTAGGGTAGTGACAAGGGGTTAATATAATAATATATAATATAAAAGATATTAATTATTTTATAGAGGATTTAGCCCTAATATACTAGAATCCTAGAGTTACTCTAGTTTTAATAGGGCTAGTAGTAGGGCTCAGCCCGCCGTTTTAATAAATATTTATAATAATACTCCTATTAAAGTCTACCCCGTAATAGATTACTTAATTTAAAAGAAAGAAGTTAACGCCCTCGTTAATATGTTTATATAGAGTATTACTAGTAATAACGTAAATAACGTCTATATATAGAAGTAAATAAATAAATAATATATATTCTAAATTATCGATTGATTACGGGTAGGCCCGTAGAGTTTTAAAATTTAATATAGAGCCGTAAAGTTTAGTATTAAAATCGCGATAACGAGGTAAAGCGATAAGGAGGTATAAAGATAACGTAGGTAATTAACGGTAAAAACTATAATATTAATAAAATAGGGGCGTATATATATAGCGTTATAAAAATATTAATATTAAAGGACTAGGGCCCTAAATATATATTAATAAAATAAAGTCTTAATATAAATTTAAGCTAGATCTAGGCTAGATCTAAATAAAAGTCGTTTCGCGGTATTTTTAAAATTAAAATTATTTTAGCGCGGAGCTAGTCCCGATTTAATTAAATAATTATATAATTTTTATATTATCCGAAGTTCTTTTTTATATAAATATATTACTTAATTAAAAAGTAGCGATAACGAGGGGTATATACCTAAGTTTATATAAAAGAGTATATAAATAATACCGTACTAGGATATTCGGGTTATATAGCTTTACGTATAATTAGGCGAATAATTTAAAATTATTAAAGAGTAATTTTACTAGTTCTCGGTATAATATCTCTTTAATATTATTATAATACCCGTACTCTTAATAGAGCTCGATAAATGGATTTAATATAATAATTATTTCCTAGTAAAGATAAGTAAAGGGCGATAATGTAAAAAAGAAATATAATTATACTTCTAAAGTTATTAACCCTAGAAGAAGAATTTAGTTTAATATCTAGCCTATTATTTATATTCCTTAATAAATTCGTCCGCGAAAACGTTTTTAATATTTATTTAACGGTTTTATATAAATCCCTAGTCTTTCTAGGATAAAAGATATTCGGTAGTATAACTCTTCCCCTTTTTAATAATACGGTTATCGAGGATATATTTTAATTTTTATTCTAACTCTAAATCGTCTCGTTCGGTTTTTATTACTTTAAAGTTAATAGGTTATAAATATTTAAAAGGGTTTTAATCCGGTAGGGGGTACTATTTTAATTATATTATTAAAAATATATTATAAATCTTTTAATTTTCTAGGATATTAAGGTAGTATACGAGCCTACCGATATAATTAAAAATCTTAAATAAATTAATTATTTATTAACCGTATTTACGACCCGTAAACTTATTTACCGGAATATTATAATCTTTATATAAACGTAGTAAGGCCTAGTCCCCTTTACGGAAATATTAAAGATAATAAATATAATTATAATACTCTTTATCGTATATTTAAATAAAGGTAATTATATTTGAAATTTAAATATATACTAACTCTTTTAATAAAATATTATTCTCTTAATTTCTTAAATTTAACGCGTTATTAACGGTAAAACCGAAAACTACTTTATTTAAGGTATAGTTAATAGGCTAAGAAAATATATTATTATATTATATAATTATAAAAGGTAGTACCTCTTCTTAGGTTTTAAAGTTTTATAAAGTAATAATCTAGAATTATAATATAATTTTAATAATTTAATTTATATACTCGCTCGATCTATCCGTTTATAGATAATAAATAGTAGAAAATATTAAATTTACTTTAAATTTATTAAATAAAGCCTTCTATAAGGTATTTATAAACTTATAATCGCGGTCGGAAAGAATAACCTTCGGAATACCCTAGTTTATTAAATATAAACGACGTAAAAATATATTTACCTATTATTTTACCTTCTATATTAATTTTCCTAGAATCGCGGTTACTTTTCGGGAAAATTTATATATAATAGTTATAATATTATCGAATCCTTCCTACGAAAGGGGTAAGGCTAGGATAAAATCGATAAAAATCGTATAAAAAGAAGAGGGCGGTATAAAAATAAATTATAATACTTTATAAAACTTATACTTAAGAGTACCGAATAATTAATATTATAAATAATATCGTAAATACTCCCCTAGTTTTTTATTTAATTTATATATATACTAGTACCTAATTATTATTTTATAATATTTATATCTTCTTATATATAAACTAGAATATACGACGTTAAATATAGTTTTAATATATAAAGAAAGTATATATAAGCGCTCTAATATATATATATAATTAATAACTAAATTATCGGTATATTATATTAAGCCGTTATCCCCCTTCGAAAAAAGAAGATCTACGACGTCCTCGCCGGGTTCTATATTATAATTAAATATATAATTTATTTTAGTTTAATAATCGTTATTCTAGTACCCTTAAAATAATTTTTATTTAAACTACGTATTTATTTTTATTAATATATAGACTTTATATATATATATTTAAAGTATATCTAGCTCGCCTTTTAAAAAGTCCTTAATTAAGTCCTTCTACTATAATCGGGATAAGGTATCTAGTATTATATATTTAATACTAAGTTTATAACGGATTTTTATATTTTAAAAATATTAAATATAATTTAAGGCTTATACGATACGTAAATTAATCTTTATTATAAATAAAGTAGTTATATTTATTTATTTAATTATATTAAGCGCAGCTCTATAATTAATATAGACAATTATTTTAGAAGTTAATTCGATTATATATTTAACTTTAATAAATATTTATATTATTTCTATTAGTTCTATTTTAGTAGGTTAATAGCGTATTTCTATATCCTTAAAAAGTCGGTTAAGGAAAAGAATAAGTTAAATTTACTTCCGGTCGGGATAAAGGTTTTTTAATTTTTTTATAATATAATAAATTATAACCCCGTAACCGAATTCCTTATTAATATTAAGATCGATAAATAATTCCTTTTTATCGTCGAAGTAATATAAAAAAGAAGGTTTAGAAAGAGTATTTTAAATAACTTTAAATAAACGGATCTCCTATAGGGAAAGTGATTTAAAACTAGTTTTCTTAATATATTTCTATCGCTAAGCGCCTATAGGGGGTATTTTATTTAATAACGCGGTTTTCTTATTTTATAAAGGCCTAGCTAGAGTAGTATAATCTTTAATATAATCTCTTAATTAACTAGTTATTCCTAGGTACGTCTTAAATATTATTAATATTTAAGAGAAAACTAGTTATTTAATAACTATAAACTTTTCTTTAGAAATTAATAACCCGAACGAGTTAACTTTCTAACTAAATAATATAATTAATAGATAACCGATAAACGCCTTTTTAGGGTTAACTAAAATATTAAACTTAACGAATAAAGAAAATACTATATATAAATACTAAATATAATCCTCGAGGGTCTAAGAGAATACTATAATATTATCGATATATATTTAGGCGAATACTTTATAAATACGTAGGATCCGGTCTATTTATTATTATACGTATATAAACGAGTTCTTAAATCCTATTACTATAATATTAAAAGTCTCTTAACCGCGGTATAATATAACGGTAAATTTATATTTATCCTTAGGGTATATATACTATTAATAGAAAAAACTAACCGCGTTAATAACGGTAATTTAATAATAACCCTTAACGGCGTTAATTATATTATTTTATAAAAGTAAATAGTAGACGTCTATTATAATTATAATATTTAAATCTCGAATATTAATAATAGTACGGCCCTTCTTAGTACCGTCTAATCTTATAATCTAAATAACGAAAACTAGGAAACTAAATAAAGTAGTTTATATTATTTATTTAAATCGTCCCTAAATATATAGTTTATTAAAGATTTCGTTAATAATCTTCCGGCTCTCGTTATTTATAGGATAAATATATATTATTTTAAATACTTTATCTTCCTAGTCGGCGCGTAGTAATATACGTATTTATTTATTTTCTAGAATATTAATAAAGCCTCCTTCTACTTAAAGTATAAAGAATTAATTAATAATCTTTACTAACTCCGATTATTTATTATAAATAATAATACTATTTAAGAGAATATTATTCTTTACCGAAATAATTACCTTTATTAATAAAATAAAAGGCCGGGAATTAATTAGGTTCTTTATATCTTTACCCTCTAAAAATTATTTAAGAAGTAATAAACTAGAGCTAGCGGTAACTATATTATTAAAAGTATTTTTAATAAAAGTTTCTTTATACTCTTAAAGAGGCCTTCGTATAACGAGCTCACGAATATCATTATCGTTTATAATAATATTATAATAGTTATTAAATTAAACCTCGACTATTTAACCTAACTTTATATTCCTAGGGATTTTAATATATTTATTTATCTTATTCTTTATAAATACTAATTTTATTCTATCGTTAATAATTTTAATAAAGAGATATAAATTAATATCTACCGGTTTAAAGAAGTAGTCTCGTATTAATAAATTAAATTTATAGACTTCGATAATTACTATAGTTTATAAAGAGATAACTCTTATTTTCATAATATATACCGGCCGGTTTATATTTATACTTTTTAAATAAATGTCGATAGGGCACTTTATATCGTAGCTACCGACATAGGCGATTTACCGAGATATTAATATATTAATCTCTTTAAGGGCTATAATATCTATATTAATAAATATATTTACTTTAAAATTATCTATAATATAAACTTCCCTAAAGGCGGTTTCGGTTATTATTTTATTACCGCTCTTATCTTTCCCGGGGAAGTATAAAGAGGTGATAATATATTTAAAAATAATATAATAATTAATACTAATACCGGTAACTTAAAGTAGGGTTACTATAATACGGATTTTAATTTTTAAAAGAAAACGTACTATAAATTTATAGTCGGCGATAGTTACTCTATAATTAGTATCTTTATAACTCTTTTCTATTTTAATTCTAAAGTCTAAACCGACCCGAATACCGGTGTACTAGTATTTCTTAAATATTTATCCTATTCCCGTGTTTTTAGAAGAGTCGTAGTTTGATTTAATAATAAACTTCTATTTTAGTAATTCGTTATTCGTTTTAATTTAGTAATAGGCTTCCGTATTCTCGTCTATTATTAAAGATTATTTATTTTTCTAAATAATATTCATAATTAAATATTTAGGGTAAGAGGTTTTAGTAGGGTTCTTATCTAAATTTTAATTTCTAAAATATATATATAATACGTTTTTAGAAGAGAATAACTCCTTATAAATACGATATTCGACTTATTTAAACGAATCGATAATAGTTATCTAATAACCGGTTATTTCGTTTTATTTATTATAATAATTCTTTTACTACTAATCCTAGCTCTATTTATTAACGTAATTAATATTAAACGTAGATTATTTTTTTATTTATAACTCTATAACACCGTCTTCTTAAGAGCGGTCCTTTTATACCTCGGTTTTATAATAAATAATTATATATTTAAGGGGTATTTATTATTACCCGAAATAATTAAAATTATAACTACCGGTTATAAGCCCGCGGTTTTCTTAACGCGGTTAATAGTTAAGACGATTTTTATTTTTAAGAGGGAAAAATACGTTTCTAGTATTATTATTAATAATTTATAACTAAATAAATAGCGGTTAAATTTAACGAGGTTACTACTATATTTAAAGGATATTTAATATATTCTAATAAACCGGATTAATAAATTAATAAAAAGTAATTTAAGGTAACTAGTTTTATTATAAGCGGAACTAGTTAGGTTATTAATAATTCTATTAATTTTACCGTAAACTCTTTAATTTAAGAGGCGGTAGAGGCCTAGTTATTTTATTACTTCGTATTATTCCCAATTAAACTTCTTCCTTAACGTTAAGTAAATTAAGAAATTCATTTAATAAGATACTAGGTTTAGGCGGATTAATAAAAGATTTAAAATTAAAACTAATATAATCGTAGATTATAAATATTTATTAATATACGCTAGGAATATCGGCGGCCCTAATTAAATTAAATATTTTATTTATATATTATTTAGGCGTTTTATTAATACGTACCTAAACGAATTTATATTTATTAAAACGAAGTTTATATATAGCTTTTAACGTCTTTATTTTAAATTATTTAATAAAACGATTTATTTATTTAGGGTTAGCGAAGGTATATATTAATACTTTAATATTAATATTTAATTTATTCGAGAACTATTTAAAGGCTACTCTTTTAAAATATAAAAATAAAAGTTTTTATACCTCCTCTTCGTCGTACTATTTAATTATATCGTTAACGCGATCTTTAAAGTCGAAAACGTTTTTATATATAATATACTTTCTTAAAATAAATAAATTATCCTTTTTATTACTTTTAAGGTCGAAGAATTTAATCTTTTCGAGTTTTAATTTATTCTAGGCGCTTACCCTAGTACTAGTACCGTTTTAATTAATTAAATTATTTACTTTTAATAAATCTTAAGATTTTACCGGGCCTTCCTTTATCCTAACTACTAACCTAATAATAAAAACTTAAATTTCTAACGATTCTATAAATTATATTACTTATTCGGAATCTATAATAAATTATTCGGGCTCGGGAGGAGTTATAATTTTTTTATTTTTAAATTCGTCCTTTAAAGATTACTCCTTTTATAGGTATTAACATAACTCTTTAATATCCCTTCGGAAGATACCGATAAACGGTATTATAAATATCTTATTTATAACCTAAAGTAACTATATAGTAGATTATTTAAACTTAATATACTCCGAAAAATCGTTATTAAATTACTTCGTTTTCCGGCCCCTCTTTAATAAATACTAAAGAGATACTTTAGTAGGAGGATAAAAAAATTATATAATTATTTAAATAACTACTCGTCTAATATTAAAAATAACTTTTACTTATTTTAAAATATATTTACTTAATAATAAGAATTCTTATAAATAGAAAATAAAATTAATTATAATAAAGTTTAACTAAATTTCTTCTAGGGTAATAACTAAAGTAATAATTAATAATAAATACTAAAAGTAGTAATACTAGGCGAATAATAAGAGTAGTATTAAAAGACTAGTATTCTAGTATTCTTTTTTTATAGCGGAAGTATAAGAGATATAACTAGTAATATATTTACTAGGCTAGATATTTACCTAATAAATAATTTACTAAAATAGATAATTATATTAATAAAAGAGAAATAAATAAAGGGACGTTCTAAATACTTAATTTAATATTTATTATAAATACCCTAAATGAAAAAGATATTGAATAAATTACTTTAATAATTTAATAAAGAGTTTAAAAATACTTATTTAAGGTAATAAGGTATAATATAAAAGCGCTAAATAAATATAACGTAAATAAGGCTCGCTGTCGATACGGAGTAAACTATTTTGAATATAATAATTAATAGGGAGTATATTAACCGTTTTAGGGGTTATTTTACTATTTATAATTAATATAATCGTTCTCACTAATATAAAAGAGGTATGGTTTTATATTAATATCGCCGTTGCTACCATTTAACAAGGGGTCAATATAATAGTATATAGTGTGAAAGATATTAATTATTCTATGGAGGATTTGGCCCTGATATGCCAGAATCCTAGAGTCACCCTAGTCCCGATAGGGCTAGCGGTAGGGCTCAGCCCGCCGTCTTGGCAGATATCTATGGTAACACTCCTGCCAAAGTC
>JAABUS010004911.1_pt1 | contig 18449 bp, 23 predicted proteins | sample 5560161 | NCBI WGS metagenome assembly JAABUS01 (sample SAMN10711885, study PRJNA513376) | rock metagenome | isolation source: Antarctica rocks | place: Antarctica: Victoria Land, Trio Nunatak nord | collected 2016-01-04 | reverse complement strand
GCTGCGTCATCGAATAATCTGAAATGTACATAGCTCAGTTTGACTCGTTCATTTGAAAAGAGATCGACGTTGATCTCTAGTTTATTCTGAATTTTGTCGTATCAGTTTTCCCAAGTAGAATTCTTTCTGTCAGTAAATCAGAGAGAATCAGGTATTTTCTGAGATCTAGAACGCTCAGAGTAGATGAAATCAGAAGAAGTGATTTCTTTAGTTTGAAGTCTAGTCTTCAACTCTTTGATTTCGTCATCTTGTTGTTTACTCAGCTCGTTGAGTCGATCTGTTTCTCTGTCGAGAATCATGCATCGAGTCTTTCAGTTTTCGATAGAAACAGAAGATATTACTGTTTCAGTGAATGACTCATCGTCTTCATTGATGAATGATTCAGCACTAGAGAGTTTCGATGAATCAGTCTCAGAGATTTGAGAAAAGCGACTTCGAAATTCTTCGAAACGTTCTTCGATAGATGAACGTTTTGACATGGTGAAATTTAAAGAAAGAACGAGATTGAGCGAATGATGATGCTCGACAGTATTAATGAAGACGTATGGTCAAGTGTTTAATCTTCAGGAAAGAATGTTGTTGATTAGAGAAATATTTTTGATTTGTGAGTTTTTTGAGTGATTCTCAAGCAATTCACGAAGATTCTTTATCGTCGATTCTCTTAATCGAGTTAAACAGCTTATTTTCACTCGTCTGTTTCATGAGAATGGGTTGATTCTCTTGATCGAGTGAACTTTGCGTACTTAGTGAGCAATAAGTTGTTTAGCGATTCAAACAGTCTTGTCGTTGATTCTATCAAACTCTCTAGTGTTGTTCAGTCTTTTGATTGCGTTGATCATCAGGTAAATGAATTTCTTTAGACTCGTTCTGTCTGTACAAGTATGTTGAATGAGTAATGAGATCAGTATCATGTGATTAACGAATTCTTAATATAATGTCAGAATCATGTCTAGATGAGTCAATCAGCGAAAGTCAGAATTGAATAGTGCTTGATCTTTAGAAATAGCTATAACTGAATATTAAGAATACAGAAGAAGATGAGTACAAGAGCTTCTATTTAAGTAATATTCAGAGACTGCGCTAAGTTCAAAGAGAATGTGTTTGTGACATGAGTAGAATGTGATATAGAAAGAAAGATGATGTTGAACAAAGAGATGTTGATGAAAGAAAATAGAGACTGAGTCAGATCTGAGCTAGAGGCACTGACTAGCCCTATTCAGCCTTGATACGCTCATAACATTATTCTGATCTACGTTCACTTCAAAATCAAAGAAGACGCAGTTAAAGCTATTTTAACTCAACGTCAACAAGATTTATTGAATCTTTATATCATAGTTGATGATCTGTTAAATGAACTTGCTCAGCTTTATGATGATTTCAACAAAGAGACAAACTTTTGAAGAAAATATGCTAATCTCTTTCAAGAAAAGAGCAAATTCAATGACTTTTATTTGATGTTTCAACGTCTGTTCTTCTATTTAAAGTATCACGAAAAGCAATTGATTATTGATTTACAAGACAAGATAGTCTATCATTTTCATGCAGCTTGAAGCAATCAATTGATTCAGTCAGAATCTCTGAACGAAATTCGTAGCTATCTGATTCATTTGAACAATAAACATTGAGTCATGAGTGACATCAAAGAAAAGAAATCTCTGAACAAAGTCAGAAAGCAAGTCATCTTTGCTGAGAAACGAGATTCATTGAATCTTTATAGAAAGATCGAAGTCACTACATTCGTTGATCATTCAAAATCGTGCAACGCGATTTTAACTAACATCAAAGAGATTGATATACAAACTGAAAGTTGTTTCATTTATCACAAATCAGATTATACTTCTAAAGAATGCTCTGATTGAACTTTAAAAGTTAATGCATTAGAAAATGATGAGTTTGATTGATTTACATTGAACTCTGAGTCAGATTCTGATTCAAAAAACTAATTATCTCTTTCAGAATTATTGAAGAAATAAAGATTATATTTTTGTGCAGTCAAATCGAAGTTCTATTGAAAGAAAACTATTTTGAAAAGTTATTTCTGATCAATGCTTCTTTTATCTCTCAGAGCAATTCTTTCAGCCTTCGCTCTTTGATAGATAGTGATTTCGTCGTCTACATGCTAATACATTACAAGCTAGTCAATAAAGTATATCAGAAACTTGAAATACAATCTATATTACTAGCAAAAGAGAAGTTAATACAAGAATATGATGAGAAGCTAGCTAGAAAGATTATTACTCATAAGATTCTATTTAATCTTATAATCAAAAGTCATAAGAAATTGACTGTGTTAATACTGATAGCTGATATTGAGCATCATGAAGTTATATTGAGCAAACTTTGAATGAACAAAAATGAAATATTATTGAACATGAGACATGATACTATCGTATTTTCTGATCAATTAAATATTTCTATCTCGATTTTTTCAATTTCGTCAAATACAAAGCACTCAAGTTAATCACGATCAACTTTAATCTTTTCAGCAGCTCACAGCAAGATCTTTAAGATGCTTAAGCACTCAGTTTCAATCATTCAGAAAGAGTCATTCTTGATTCAAAACATAAATGTCATCTCTTTTCAAGCACTAGTAAAACGAAAAAAGAAGAATCAGACGAAGATTTTTGCTATGTTCATCGAAGACATTGATAGAAAAATCGTTTACAATACTCAATGCAAACTAAATGTCATAAATGTCTTCTTTATTGATGAAACGACTCAGAATCTAAAGAATATTAAAGTCAAGCTATCATTGAAATATTAGAATTTTCTAAACATCTTTGATTGAGCTCAGATAGACAAGCTATCGTCTCATCATTCATATGATTATAAGATAGAGCTTACTAGTGACGCAACGTCACTTCACTATCAAGCATATTGAATGTCTTTTTACAAGCTTCAGAAAGTAAAGAAATATCTGAATGAAAATCTTTTCAAAGAATTTATAACTTTTAGCAAAGCTTCGTATTTCTCATCTGTTCTGTTCGCTTTAAAAGCAAATGAAGATCTATGATTTTGCATTGACTATTGAAAGCTCAATGCTATTATTAAAAGAAATCGCTATTTTCTATTGCTCATAGATGAAATAATCAACAAAATAGTTGATTGAAAGTATCTGATTCAATTAGATATCATTTCAACTTTCAACAAACTGCGAATGCATTCTGATAGTGAGAACTACACTATCTTTATTATCGCTTTAAAAGTGTACAAATCAAAAATGCTATCTTTTAAACTTATCAATGATTCTGTCTCATTTCAGCAGTATATGAAGAAAGTTTTTTAAGACTTTCTAAATGACTTTTGTCAAGTTTATTTAGATGACATTCTGATCTACAGCAAAACTCAATAAAAACATTGACAACATGTCAAGATGATATTAAATCATCTACGAGAAGCTGATTTACAAGTAGATATTCGAAAGTGCGAATTCAACGTAGAAGAAACTGTCTTCTTAGAAGTCATAGTTTCAGAACAAAATCTTCGTATGAATTCTATCAAAGTGAAAGTCATAGTCAACTGAACTAAGTTGATCAATCTAAAAGAAGTTCAGAGCTTCATGAAATTTGTTAACTTTTATCGTTGTTTCATTAAGAACTTCTTGAAACTAGTCAAATCATTCACTCAGCTGACTAGAAAAAACACGTCTTTTGTTTGAAATGAAGTCTGTGTTCAAGCTTTTGATAATCTAAAGAAACAGATCAGCTTGATCTTAGTACTACGATATTTTGATTTCAAACAACAAACTATTCTAAAGATTGATGCATCTGACTACGTCAAAGATGAAATACTATTTCAGTACAATGATGAGAATGTTCTTCACTCAATAGCTTTCTACAGCAAGAGCATAATCTTTGCTGAATGCAATTATCATATCTATGACAAGAAATTGCTAGTCATTATTTGATGCTTTGAACACTGAAGACTCAAGCTAGAATGTATGAAGTTGCTCATTCAGATGTTCATCGATCATCAGACTTTAAAGATCTTCATAAAAAACAAACAGTTAACTTGATGTCAAGCTAATTATCTAGACATTCTATTTGAGTTTAACTTTCAGATCATTTTTCAATCAGGCAAAATGAACACTAAAGTCAATGCTTTAATCAGAATGTCTCTGATTGACGTCTCTGAATCAACTCAGCGTACTGAAGATCACTATCAAATCATTCTGACACTTGATAGAATAAATATTCTAGCTATTGAATTTGAAGTTGATCTTTATCAGTGAGTAAAAGATGTCAATAAGACAAATGAGCTTTGCAATGAGTATAGACAAGCTATAAGCGAAAACAAGCTCAAGTTACATAGCACTGAATTGAAGCACTGCGAGATCATTGACGACGTTCTGTTCAGAAAAGATCTACTGTGAATTTCTGAGAATATGCATACGAAATTGCTAAAGAAAATTCATGATCAGTCTTTTATCTCTCACTCTGACAATCAAAGAACTATTGATCTAGTTCAACATTTCTACTATTGATCGAATCATTAAGCAATGATTAAACGTTACATTCGAAATTGTCATGTCTATCAACAAAGCAAGACATTTAGAAATAGCATCAATGAACTACTTCATTCTCTATTGATTTCACAGAAACGCTGAAAAGATATAGTTATGAACTTCATCATTGAGTTATTTCTATCAAAAGATTATAACATCATTTGCATAATCATATGTTGTCTCATCAAGAAACATCACTATGTTCTCTGTCATTGAAAAGACAATGACATCTCAGTTGAAGAAATGATTTGAATTATGCTATGAAACGTTTATTGACTTCATGATTTATCTAGTTCTATTGTTTTAAACAGAGATTCTCAGTTTATATCAATCATGTGACAAAGTCTTTGCAAGCAACTAAGAATTACAGCTAATTTATCAACAGCTTATCATTCTGAGATCAACGATTAATCAAAATGAGCTAATCAAGATGTTGAATGTGAACTAAGAATCTACTGCAATTACATGCAGAACGACTGAACAAAATGACTATCAATGATAGAATTCAATAAGAATTTTAATATCTTTTCAATCATCTCAATGACTTCGTTCTACTTCAATAAGAATTTTCACTCACGAATGAGTTTCAATTCAGATACAACTGATTATGAAACTACTTGTGAACGTCTTGAAGCTAGAAAAGCAGACGATATTATCATTCAAATGAAAGAGCTTCTTAGCTTCAATCATCAGCAATTAAAAAAGACGAAGCAGATCATTGAAGCTCAAGTTAATAAACATAGATGAGACATCATTTATGAAGTAAACGACTGAATTTGATTATTCTTTAGAAACATAAAGACAACTAAATCATGTAAGAATTTGAAAGATAAACAGCTAGAATTCTATTAAATCACTGTCAAAGTTGAAATCTTCTATCATCTTCGTCTATTAATAAGCATGAAGCAGTTACATTTGATATTTAGTTTAAAGTTATTACATTCTTATTTTAATGATCTTTTATCAGAACAGCATTTAAAATCATTTAAATCTCTCACTATTAAAGATGATGAGCACTGAAAGATAAATGACATTCTAAACTTTAGATGATATTGAGATTAAATACAATACAAGGTCAAATGAATGAGATTAAATTGAAACGACGAATGATACTATGTTGATAAAGAAGAATTCAAGAGCTTAAAAGAAGTTCTAGTTGAATTTCATAAGCTTTATTCAGACAAGTAACACTAAATTGAAAAACAGTGAAAATTTTTGCGTTTCATTTGTTCTATTCATGCGAACATGAATTTTCGAAGAGAGAGATAATGTTACAAGCGTATTAAGACTGAACAAGACTGAAGCTTTAATCAATTTGCAGTGAATGCTAACGAGTTTTCTGTGTAATGATTAAAGCTAGTCAAGATCTAGTCAAGATTTGATCTGAATCTGACTCAGATTTGACTCAGATATGACTCAGCATCTTTTTTCTTCTTTAGCATCTTCTAACTTGTTTCTATTGTCTTCTATAACAAACACACTTCTTTGTGTTATGAATAGTTAACAAATGTTTATGATAAACACATTTCTTTGTGTCACAAACATCTTTCAAATCAACATCTTTCTTGTGTTTCAACATGTTTTCTTTGAGACTAGCGTCAATCTGAATAAATATTATATAAAGCATGTTCTTCTTGCTTTTATATCTTTTTTGTTCTGTATTTTTAAAGTCTTAGTTATAGCTATCTCTATAAATCAAACATTCTAGTCACGCATGCACTTCGATTAGTTTCTAGACATGATCTCAACACTCACTAACATTCACTGTGAATTAATTAAAGTTAAAGCTTTGATCTTATTCAATTCTGACACATTCATAACATTAATGAATCTTGAGTTTTCAAGAGTTTCTAGTCAGATTAATCAATCAATTCTTCATTTCAATCATGTTATAAATTTTCTGCAAAAGTTTTTAATGTTGTTTTCTGAAACATTTAATTAAGATTTCAGTATAAACGCTTGATTTATTTGAGTTTAATTTCTTGTGATTTAAGATTATCATAATCAAATTCAAAAATTAATGACAAGATTCATTTATTTATGATGTTGACTATGAATCTTTTGATTCTATTCTGTGTTTGAATAGAAGTCAGAAGAGTCAAGAGATCTCAATTCAACGCAATTCAAATGATGTTAGAATGTTGTGTAAGCAGAAAAGTCAATCATGCAGAGTTTTCATCTACGCGACAACATTCTTTCTAACAGTCACAATCAATTTACGAAGATGATTGATGACATGTTAATGTCAGTAAGAGATGAAAAAATATCTAGTGAAATAGTCATTCTTAGTATAAGAGTCGTGATTACAAGTGATTGAAGAATTTGCAATTCATTAACTGCATCAATATACTGAAACGTCTTCATCACATCAACAATATCATCAAGTAATTGATGAAAAGATATTAAATAAAATAGTCGTTCTCAGTCTGAGAGTCGTGATTACAGTGCTCGAAGAAGTAGTGACTTGTCAATCACGCTGATATATTGAGAAGACTTGAATTCATCTTCTTTACTTGACATCAAATCATACATTTATCTACATGAAAAATTGAGAGCGCAGAAGAATGATCAGAACGCATTCTCTTCTATTAATCAAAGTCAATTATTGAACGATTGCAATCGCACATTTATACTAACAATTCATTCAACGTTTATGTGATATAAGTCAAATCAAGAGAAGAAAAGAGTTATTCAGTACAATCACACTTTATCTCTTCATTGTACGCGTCTTTCTTTCATCACATATTTCTCTGCACAATGAATGACAATCATTAAATAAGAGAACGCAGCTCTACATATGTTATAATCATGAGCATCACGAATGCAAAGAAAACATCTTTCATCTTTGAATTAAGAATTGAATTGAGACATTATTGTATAAAATATCATCAATGAAGAGCAGAGAAAAGACGATGCATCATAAATGAACAATACAGACACTCATTAAGAGTTTACTTTAACGTTGCATGCTGAATAGAAGCTATAGATGCAAACTTAATACATAGTTTCATAATCATTGTTTCAACGACGTGAAGTCATCATATAAATGACATGTAATTTTCTCTTTCAGAGAGTTTTGTTCACTCAATATAAATAGCATAAAGTTTCTCATGAGTTGAGTCTAAATCAATATCACAAAAGTGTATGAATTCAAATCAATCAAATTCAGATAAATAAATATTTTATCATTTAATAATCTTGACATTATCACTTAATGTTATTCATCTTGATATTTTTGCATTCATACATGATCTTGCTGTTAATAATCTCGACTTTATCAGTTTAATGAACAGTGAACGTATTTTTTTTGCAATTTTTCAAGATCATCAGCATCTTTGTTAATACACTTTCATGTGATCAAGAAAGTTAATAATGTAATAAAGTACTTCTTAACTTAAATTGAATCATTCTTTTGAATATTCACTTATGTATTGCTTTTGCAAAAATCATTTATTCTATTTCAATTCTCTTTAATAAAAATAGTCAAACTGTTCACAAAATTCTTGATTTTCATACGTTTTATAATACTCACTGTATATCATTATGTTTTTAATTTTATTGATAGTTCAGTAATCTTCATGTATCATTGCTTATATCATCATATGAAGTGAGTAAACAACTTAGCTTGTTCAACTTAATGTATTCACTTGAAGTAATGATTTGCATCTGTAATTTGTCTTTTACGATTAATATCTTTCTGAATTTTTGATATTTTATGCTATTTTCAAGAATCAACATGTTAATTGAGCTGTTCATGTTTTTCTAATATTTAGTGATGTAATTGTTTCATGTCAAACAGTTAATTATCAATAAAGTGATTGAAAAATCAAATCACAAAAATGAATTACTTAAACTATCTAAAGACAGAGCACATCATCAACATGATGCTTATGCTTCATTCTGATTGTCAAGAGCAAATGAGAAGCGTCGTTGATATAATGTTAATGAATGAATGAGAAATAATTATTGCTATCTCGCAGAAGAATTCAGTCAAGACAAAAAATATACAGAATAAATTATATAAGCTGCAAGTATTTTATGAGTTCAATGAATGTAAAAACAACAAGCTGATGCTTTGAAAAGAGATGAGAAGTTTGACAGAAATGATAAAAAAGCTGATGCATCAACGCGTCGCTGCATCAACTGTCAATCAGTGCATGAAGAATCAGCTGAAGAGACTGAAAAAGATAATGAGCAAACTTGAAAAAAAGTTTATAAAGAAGAGAAAACACATTGACAGTTGAATAAAGAAAGTGAGCATGAAGTTGATGACATCAGTTGAAAGTCATCTTGTGTTCAATGTCAACATATTGTTGTCAATGTGAAATTATTGTGAGAAATTTGAAGTAAAGATCTTCATCAAAGAAAAAGAAGAAGTAAAGAGAATCATGATGATAACAACAAAAATCATAGTGAGATGAGCAAGAGAAATTGACATCAACAAGATGCTGTCAATGCGCAAGAACATAAAAATGATGAAAAAATGATTAAAACTGTTAATATTTTAAGTCAAGATGAAAAGCAGTAAAAAAACATTGAAGAAAAACAATTTTTGAATCAAAGAAATATTGTTGAATGCATGTTTGCATAAAGTCAGTTTTGAAGTAGTGATACATGAGATTAAAATCAAAGAAATGTCTAAAAACATAAAGAAGAAAGAAATAAAGATGCTTATCAAGATCAATAAAGATATATATTCAAAAATGATGATCAAGAAGATTAAGTGACTCATAAAGAAGAGTGAGCAGAAGAGATACATCTTGCTGATGATATACATAATTAGCGCTGAGATGATGAACAAGCTGATCAATGAGAAAATATGTTATGAAATCAACATAAAGATCACACAGTTCTACAACTTAAGCTGCAGAGTGCATCAATGTCTAAAGTGTCAAGAATATGATTACAAAATGTACAAATGCAAAAATAAATAAAAATGCATTTACTGCATGTTAAATCATCATTTGAAGCACTGTTTTTACAAACAAACTCAAAATATGTGAAAATGTGAAGCATGTTGAAACATACACAGAATCTTTGATTCTCAATGTCATAAATGACAAGCTGAAAAAGAAAGAATAAAGAGAGTCACAAAGCATAAATCTTTATATCATGTTGTACGAAGACAGAAAGAACTTAAGTCAACGATGTCAAAGACATTCACAGAAACATTTATCAATTTGAAATTGTTGATGAACAATGACTTGAAGAGAAAGCAGAGACACTTAATGAATGAAAGTTGTTTACTTAGCACAGTTGTCATATCAAAAAACACTATAATGAATCACTTAATCAAGAAGTTAAGATCAAATGAATCAAAGTTAACATCAATTACATCATTGTCAATGTCATCTTTTGTTAAGAATCTTACAAATGAAGTAAGCACTTTGCAGATACTCAAGAGAATACAAAACAGTCTGAAATGTAAACTTTAATATCTCAGTAAAAGAAGCTTTGAATACTACAGTACAACGTTCATAAGTTCAGAAACAAGATGATGATAGTATTACTACATAAGAAAAAGATAAAGAACTATGATATTTTGATTCTTCAAGAATTCTGATGATTTGATGACATTTTTAAAGCATACTGCTCAGCAATGATTGACTTCACACTAAAGAATAATGAAGATAGAATCTGTTTCTACATAAACAAGAGAATCAACAACAACATTTAATATTCAACATGATACTTTAAAAATGTAAATACAATCATGTTATAAACATTAACAAATAATGCACAGATGATTCAGAAAGTTATACACATTCATGAAGTATACAATTTGTCACTCAGAAATCATGAAATTATTCATGAAAAAGAAAATCTTTCAAACATTGAAAAGATGCTGCATATGTTGAAAGAAAGCATTCTTGTAAAAAACTTCAATTTGCATCACTTCACATGAGAAGAATCATTCTATTCAAGATAACATTTATTGTCAAATGAGTTAATTAAAATGATCATAAACATTAATGCATTACTAACATTATTTCAAGACACAATTACAAGAAATTATCAAGAATCTTAAATGACAATAAATTTAATCTTCACGACAGATTACATTATGAATTGATTAATATGATGCAAAATCAACGAAGAAATGAAAAACTTTTCAAATCATTTGTCAATACAGACAATTATAAATCTCAGAGTTTGCAAAGAATTAACGAAAAAATTGCGTTGCAACTGAAAGATAATAAATGAAAAGAAGTTCATCAATATTCAGAAAGAACAAATATTGAAATCATTGTTAAATCATGAGATGAAACGTTGATGTATAAATGAATACATCAAGTAACTGCTGAATGCACTAAAGAAGATTGTTAAGATTTTCACTCTTTGAGTGAGATCATATGAAATGATCAAAGCAGAATGAACGAAGAAGTGTATGAAAATCATCAAAAGTATGTAATGAATGAAAAAAAGCTGTTAAATCATCAACAATTGAACAGAGTATATTTAAGCATGTGATAAGAAAAGCAAGATCATCAGAAAACAGAAACACAATGAATATTAAGAAATCATGCAGAACATTGAACAATTCTCAAGAGAACTGTTCAAAACTATGAAATGAGCAAGAAATGCAATTGCAGACACATTGACTCAAGCAACAATTTCTTCTTTGATCAAGTCAGAGTGTTTTGACATCATCACAACAATGCAAAATAAAGTGAAGATGATGTTTCAGACTCACTTTTTATCATCTTCAGAAATTTTCATGCTGAACATAATAAACTTCAAGTATTTGCTCTCAATTAAAGATGATGCTTCATTAATGCATCATGAAATTAAAAGAGTCATTTACAAAGCAACATCTGATAAGATGTTGAAACACATAAAATATATAAATAAAATAATGTGCAGACTCGTCAATGATACATCAGAATAAATATGCTTTTTCTTTGAAAGTTGTTTACAGAAGAAAATACAGTCAGCTCAGTTCAAGAATGCAGTCACAATAATGATGCAAAAGTCAGACAAGAAAGATTATTTTAATGCAAAAATAAATAAATCAATTGTGTTATTTAACACATTAAACAAAGTATTGAAGTTCATCATATTTGAACATCTATAAAATATCATAAAAGCTTGCAACTTAATATTGAATATTCAGATGAAAGTTTGCAAGCACAGATCAACAAATACAACTTTGCAACTAATTATAAAAAAGATACATACTGTGTAAAGTGACATGAGAAGAAAAGTAGTTTCACTGCTGAGTCTGAATGAGAAGAGTGCATTTGATAATATGATGCACAGCAGACTTTTACATGACATGAAGAAGAGAAAAGTTTCTAAATTGTTTCTTGAATTTGTGAAAAACTTTCTGAAAGATCAATGCATCACGATTACAATTAATGACTACATGATGATGAAAAACAACGTGAATGTTAATATATTACAAGATTCTTCATTATCATTGATATTATATTTGTTTCACAATGCAAATTTGTTAAAAGCATGTAATAATATCAAGCTGAGAATTAACTTTACAAACTTCGTGAATGACATCAATATCTTGATATACAAAAAGTTTATAAAATGCAATTGTAAAGTTCTTAGCGAGATTTATGATAGATGCAAACAGTGATCAAAAATGTATGATATTAAATTCTTAATGATAAAGCATAAGCTGATTCACTTTATGAAAACTTCTAAATGATTCAATATGAAAGTTGATGTAAAGTTGACAAGACATCAGATTGACTCAAAATTAAATATCAGAGTCTTGAAAATTCAACTGAACTTCAAGCTGAAATGAGTAACTTACATGCATCATGTTGAAGCAAAACTAGTGATTAAACAAAAGATCATGCAAATAATCATTAAGTTTACTTGAAGCTCATTAATGATGATGAATAAGCAAATATACTTTGCAATAATACACTTTCTGTTTAGTTATGAAATCATCATATGATATACATCACAGAGAATGAAAGATCATTGAAAGAATCTGAGCATTAAGTTGAGATCAGCGCAAGAAAGAGCATTATAACAGATTATTGATGTTTATTGAGTGATATCAACAAAGACTTTACAAATGAAAATAAACATAATGTTGATAGATATTTACTTATAAAAACTGATACAAAGATCAATAATAAACATGAACTCTTGAAAATCAAATAAAGTTATCAAGATGACAATGCGTTGAATTCATAATAACTTGACACTCAAAAAAGATTGAAAATCAAAGCTGTGCAAAACATTTTTACAGCTGAAGCAAAAGTGAATGAAAGAAACACTTGAACAAATGAAAATGAATCAAAGTCATTTCTACACAGCAATTTTCTGATCAGAATCATTGAAGATAATTATAGTTGCAAACAAGAAAATATCAATAAGACAACATAATTTTGACATGTTCATATTAAAGCAAAGAGTTTACTTAAATGATAGTGACAGCAGAGATAATGTTACAGTGATTATAATGAAAATGAACTGAAAGCTAAATAAGAGACTGAAAAGATTGACTTTAGTTATCACTCATCATGATGAGTTGAAAGAATTAATTATAAGAATGAAACATTTTGCAAATGTAATGACAGTGAATCAAAAGTGTCATGAAAAGATATACAAAGTATACAGTGATAGTCAGACTTTTTTGAAAACAGTGAAAGCTATGATATCAACAAAAAATCAGACACGTCTGCAATGAATTCAGATCATGCATGAGAGCATTTAATCTTAAGAAGTCATGCTGAAGCTACATTGAGTAGTGAAACATGCAGAAATACTTGAAAATGAAGCAATGAACAAGATGATTAATGATGCACATGATTTGTCTTTATTATTGACTGAGCATTAATGCATTGAAGTGATGATGAAACTGATGCTCATACAGAAACAGATTAGATAAACATGAAGAATGATCTGAAAAGAGAAATTCAACGCAGCTCATTTTCAATATCTGACATCAAAGATGACACATCAACATCTGTGACTGCACAAAAATCATGCAAAGTCTCACAACGCATTATTAATGCAGCTACACATTAAGAAAATTGACTTCAATCAATTTTTACATGAAAGATGAGTATTCAAAGTCGCTATAATGACATGTGAATGCAACAGAGATCAAATGTCAATTAAGCATGTTTTATTAACATGTTTCAAATGAAAGACAGAATGAAAGATGATGCAACATGAAGAAAACATCATGAACTTGAAAAAGCTTCTAGAAATCAGAAGCGCAATGACAGCGATCATTTAAATAATACTCTTGATAAGCATACTGAATCAATTTCAAACTGTAATGTTATTAAAGAATCAGATGAAAGAGAGAGAAAGTAAAGAAGAAACAAGCTTATAAAGTTCTTGCATTGAAAACAGTTACAGTATAGAATGCAGAAAAAGTGATAGTAAATACAAAAAGAATGTTACATTAGCACAGCGCTCGCTACAATATATATAATCTTGCATAAACTTATAATGAGTGTTGAATCAAGTAAGAATAAAAAAACACGTTAATTAATTAAATGTTATATTGCATAATTTGAATTTTAAAGCTTTCTCTCTTGTTCATAAGTTAATAAAAGTACTTTACTAAATACTTATGTATTGCTTTAAAATGCTTGATGTCAAAATTTAAACTTATCATTAAGTCAAGTTTTGAGTTGACATTTTGAATTCAACTTGATTTAAAGTTGAGTTGCTCACATTTTCAACTTGACTCAAGTTGAGTTACACATATTTTCAACTTAACACAACTTGATTCAACTGAGAATTGAATCACTTCAACTTAACTCGTCAAAAACTTAAGCTTGATATCAAAAGAATTAAATATAGAAAAATTTTCAACTTTTGCATTATTTTTTTGCATTATCTTTTTGATAGAAAGTCATGAAGAGAAAACATGAAGATCATTTGATAGAAAGTCATAAAGAGAAACATAAAGAGAAATATGAAGAAAAACATGAAGAGAAACATGATGAAGAAATATGAAGATTGTTTGACTTTGATAGAGAATCATGACAGAAAAACATGGTAGAAAGTCATGAAGAAAAATCATGTAAACTGTTCAATCAAGCTATTTACATTTATTTAATATCTTGTTGAATTGAATCAAGTTTTTGAGTCGAGTTGTTGAATCAAGCTTTTTAACTCAACTTGAGTTGTTGAGTTCAACTTCTCAACTCAATTTGACACTTTTTTCAAAAAATTTCAATTCAACTTAACACTTTTCAAGTTGAGTACTTGACTCAAACTTGAATACTCAACTTGACATAATCAGTCTATCAAATTTTTTAATGCTTTTATAAAGTTCAATAAGCTCTTTATAGTATGATATAACATGAAACTTAAAGAAATTGAAATATCACTTCTTTAAATCAATGTTATCATCATTATTTTCATTTACAGTCTTCTTATGAGAAATCTTTAAGCATGAGTCTTTAAAGATGTTTTTGAGTTTGTTAATGCAATAAAGTGCATGATCAAGATACTTCAAGAATTTTATGTCATGAAAAGCATAACAAGCAACTATAATAAAGTTGATAATAGCATAAGCATAATGCATTGCAATCAATTGATAAATTGTGAACATTAAAGTTATAATGAATATAATCTGACATGCTATGTTCTTTTATTTATTATCACTTTATTGCTTAATAATATTATAATGCTTGAACATCTTTAATTCTGAATATTCTGATACAAGTTAAAATTTATGATTTAGTTAATTTAGATTCAAGAGATTCATCATGATTATTTAATCTTTTCACTTTCATTTTCAATCAAGATTTTCTTTCAATAGTTTTTTGTTAAAGTGTTGAATTTCTATACTGTGATAAGACAAACAGCTGCAATTATTAATGTATTAGTGATCGAGAAATAATAAAATAATAAAATAATAAGAATTAAATAGTTATAAGACTTATTCTCAAAACATATAATAATAATTGATTTATTTGAAAAAAATGGGGAAAAAACCACGAAAATGAATTACTTAAACTATCTAGAGACAGAGCACATCATTAACATGATGCTTGCGCTTCATTCTGATCATCAGAAACAGATGAGAAGTGTTGTTAATGCAACGTCAATGAATGAACAAAGATGATTATCATCATCTTGCAGAAGAATTCAGTCAAGACAAAAGATATACAGAAGAAATTACACAAGCTGCAAGTACTTTATGAACTCAATGAATGTAGAAACAATGAGCTGATGCTCTGAAGAAAGATGAAAAGTTTGACAAAGATGATAGAAAAGTTGATGCATCAACGCATCACTGCATCAACTGTCAATCAGCGCATGAAGAATCAGCTGAAGAGACTGAAAAAGATAATGAGCAGACTCAAAAAAAAGTTCATGAAGAAGAGAAAATATATTAACAATTAAGCGAAGAAAGTGAATGTGAAGTTGATGACATCATTTGAAAGTCATCTTATGTTCAATATCAACATATCATCATCAATGCAAAATCATTGCAAGAAATTTGAAGTAAAGATCTTCATCAAAGAAGAAGAAAAAATAAAGAGAATCATGATGACAACAATGAAAAACATAGTGAGATGAGCAAGAGAAATTGATGTTGACGAGACGTTGTTGACACGCAAGAACATAGAAATGATGAAAAGATAATTAAGACTGCTGATATTTCAAATTAAGATGAAAAGCAATAAGAAAATACTGAAGAAAAATGATTTTTGAATCAAAAAGATATTGTTGAATGCATGTTTGCATGAAATCAGTTTTGAAGTAGAAGTATTTTCGACTCGATGCATGTTTTGATTTCGTGCACATCTCACTTTACTACTTTCATCTTTCTTCAAAAATCAATTACAAATTCAATATGACTTCAATTGAGGCAGCGCTTGCAGATCTAGCTTTGCAAGACTCATTTAACTACACTGCAACTGCAAAGAAATTCAATATCAATTGAAGCACGCTGTCACGACGATATAGGGGCAAAACGGTCTTCATGAAGAAAAGCAAGCAAACGACGTCAATTCTTTCGAATCAACAAGAAAAAGAGCTTATTCGCTATATCAACAAGCTTATCGAGCGTGATATACCTTCTTTCAATGTCATGATTCGCGTTTTTGCGTATAATATATCTGGAAAACAGTCAGGCAAAAACTGATCTTATGAGTTCGTTCGACGTCATTCAGATATACTGCAGTCAAAGTTTCTACAAGGCGCTGATCTAGAGCGAAAGAAAGTCGATAATGCATATCAATATCAGCTTTATTTTGACCTTGTAAGTGTCTTCATTACGTTTAGTTTCATACTAATATAAGGGTAGATAAAGCAAAAAATCGAAGAATATAAGATTCTTTCTTCAAACACATACAATATGAACGAAAAGAGCTTTCTACTTGAACTTCTTCAAAAGACTCAAAGAGTCTTTAGTTTAAAGCATCTTGACAGTGACAAATTGCTGAATGCTGATCAAGATGACAATAGGGAATGAATTATCTTGATTGCAATCATTTGCATGAATATGACTCATATATCTTCTTCGATCATTTATCAGGCAATATCAGACAATATTCAGAACAGCTGACTTACTGAATATGATTTCAAAGAGCAATTCTGCTTCTTTGCTTTCTTCGCTACTGACTGAACTAACGATGAATTGATCTACTCTTGACTCACTATCGTATTTGATCGAAATACGAGGTCAAAAGCCAGAAATTCACGCGATTATCGCCTTCTATTCGTTGACGAGCATGACAGTCATATCAACATGAAGTTTCTTGACTGATGTAAGCAGAACAAGATGCTCGTGACTTTATATTCTTCTCATTCTACGCATCGTCTTCAATCTCTAAATGTCAGCTTATTCAATTCTTTGACCAATTACTACTCGCAAAACCTGAACGACTGAATCTTTAAAAGTCAAGAACTTTCTCGAATATTGAAAAGAGACTTCTTTGACCTATTTTGACCTGCATATCAAGCTGCTTTCACGTCTGCCAACATCAAAAGTGAATGAAAAAAGACAGAATTGCTGTCTTTCAATTCATCACAGGTCATAAAGCAGATTAAATCGAACGCTAGACCTGTTTCAAGTCATTCTTCTTCTTCAGCATTGTCAGAAGCTGATTGAAGAAAGGTTTAATGATTAATGAAGTCAGTTGTAGAAGAAGCAATTGATTCGCAAGCTCGTAAGTTGAACAATACGGTTGAAAAGCTTACTACAGATGTTGCTCTTCTGAAAGCAGAAAATGAAGATCTTCGACGAACAGTACGTATTGAGAGAAGTCGCAGACGACGTGAAAAGTCTTTATTTGACGATTTAGAAGTTAATGATGAGGCAAAGAGAGTGTTTTTTAGTTCTAATAAGATTCAGACGGCTCGTGATTGTCAAATTCAAAGAATCGAAGAGAAACAGCAAGCTGCTATTCAAAAGACGGAAGAAAAGAAACAAAGAAAGCTTAGAAAGCTAGAGAAACAGCGTTTAATAGCTGAAAGAAAGGTGAAACGAGAAAAAAAGAAGACGAAGCGAAAGAAGAAAGCGAAGCGAAAAAAGAAGCTACGAGCGAAGAAATTGAAGCAACAACGTCTAATTCAGAAGCAAAAGCTGAAGACTAAAAAGCTTCAGAAAGAGCAAAAGAAGAAGTCTAAAGAGATGAAAGTACAGCAATTCACTGATTTTGTTGCTATTGAGAAGATGAAAAGAAAGTCAAGTCAAATCAGATCTACGCGAGCTGAAAGGCAATTCAAAGCTTCTAAGCGATTTGATGATTGATTCTTATAGCTTGAAAGCTTCATATAGATATCGACAACTCTTTATATTAATTGCAATTTGATTCTATGAATGATGGTTGAATAATAATAAAAAAAGTATGAATTGCTAATCGAGTTTAAAGTGTGCACGAGATCGAAACGTGCATCGAGTCGAGAATACTTCTAGTGATACATGAAATTAAAATCAAAGAAATGTTTAAGAACATAAAGAAGAAAGAAGTGAGAATGCTCATCAAGATCAACAAAG
>JAABUS010004909.1_pt1 | contig 18453 bp, 16 predicted proteins | sample 5560161 | NCBI WGS metagenome assembly JAABUS01 (sample SAMN10711885, study PRJNA513376) | rock metagenome | isolation source: Antarctica rocks | place: Antarctica: Victoria Land, Trio Nunatak nord | collected 2016-01-04 | reverse complement strand
GGACGAGGCGGACGGCTTCGCTCTTGAAAGCGGGGGGATAGGGAGTATGAGGATTCGGCATCGGGACACCTCCATCGATTCGCACAGATGCAAATCATCGAGTGTCCACCGAACCGACGCAACTCCAGTTTTCCAATGAGACGCTTTCAAGGACCCTTTATCCAATGACGTATCACCGGGTCTTGCATTCCAATTGATGAAAGGCGCGACGTTTGCAATCAACGGCACATATCGGAACATATGAGAAAAAGACACCAGTAAATTCAGATCGAATCTCGCGTTTTTGGCGTACGCTAGCGCTCCTCGCACTAGTTATCTCGTCGCTTTGGGGCGATATGGCTCTGAACCAAGCGCGGGCTGTGTCAGGAATTAACACGGGCGATAACACGCATTATTTGTTTGGGACGCTCCTAGCGGATAGCGAGAAGGCGACTCAGAGTTATAGCGCTGGAGTGCGGCTGGTTGAACTGGAACTGGGCTGGAATCTCTACGAGCCAGACGATGGCGTTTTCAGCGCCAGCTACGCTGCTGCAGTCCAACATAGCCTGCGTCAATTCCAGTCGGCGGGTCTTAAAGTCGTGCTGGGGATCGGGCTGCAGTACCCTCCCACATGGCTCCATACCTATCCCAATAGCTCTTACGTCAACCAGTACGGAACGCAGGCACCCGGGTACATAAATCTTACCTTTAATCGCACCATGCGGTCGAAAGCGGAAGAATACATCGCCCGAGTCGATCGGGAGATCGGCTTGAACAACTTCTGGGCGGTGCGAATTGGCTCGGGTTCACTCATCGAAGTGCTGTACCCGGAGGAGACGGCCGGGGGCAATACGAATGCCTACTGGGCGTACGACGCCAATGCACAAGCGAACGATGAAGGCCGACCGACGTCAATACCAGCGGTACCGTACGCGGGCTGGCGGCCGGGACAGAAGACATATAACGGTCAGCCCTTTACGCCCGCACAGGTGAAGGAATGGTATAAATGGTATCTCGATGCACTGGTGGACGGAGTAAATTGGCAAATCACGGTCTACAAGCGACTCGGCTTCATTGGCTACGAACACGTCATATTGCCGGGGTTGGGCAGTCGCCCGGAGGAGTATACCGAGGCGATTGCAGATCGTCTCGGTGGCTTTGGAGATGATAATCGCACAATGGGTCGGGGTGCGGTATGGCACAAGGTGATTAGCGGATTGAAGGTCACGGGTACCGTCGTTATTGACATCAGCTCGGTCGGGGACAGATCGTCGGTATCCGCCACATCCCACGATGATCTTTGCCGGGCATATGACTTTTTTGTCGGTCTTGATGATCCGCAAATCAATCGCTGGTCGTCGACGCGCTGGATCAGCTACAATGCCCACCGCAATGGCCTGCCCATCATTGGAGAGAACCCCGCGCTTGCCGATGCAGGCGGGCTTCCATACGATCCCGCTATGATGCGACACATAGCTGAACTGATGCGATCGTGCGGGCTGCATGGATTGCTATGGGCACATGAGTGGAATTTGTACGACAGCGCAAGCAACGTCGGGATCGATGATTACGCGACCGTTATCAAAGAATATTCCAGATGAAGGCCGTGGCTCGGGGGCCAAAAATTAAGTGCAAGCGGCGATGACGGGAGCACGGTGGAAGCAGGGTTGACAGATTGATCGAGTACATTGCAGGACCTTCGATGGAGTACGAAGCTGTCTCCGTCGTGCTCCCGTCGTGGAGGGATAATGCAGATCGGCTTCGCACGAGCATTGAGGAGCAAACCTTCCAGGACTATGCGATACACGTTGTTCGCGGCGTCAGTCCGGCGGCTCGTGCCCGCAATCTCGGGGTTGCGAACTCAACCGGAGACCTCGTGCTTTTCATTGACGACGACGCCTACTTCGGTCACGACCAGGTCCTCGAAATACTGGTGAAGAAAATACGCTCCGACGATACAATCGACATCGTCGGCTCGTCGAAACTCGTCCCACCTGATGCGACCGGATTGCAGCGGCGCATCGCGCGGGAAGTTCCGCGGTGGGTTTACCCGACGCTCAGCGAGGACACGGAAAGTAATCCGCCCCTCGATCGCTACGGCTTTACCGGGATCACAACAACATGCTGTATCATGCGGCGCGCTCGCTTCGATCAGTTGGGTGGCTTTGATGAGAAGTTGCCGACCGGAGAAGACACTGAGTTTTTCTTCCGGGGTCGGCGAGCCGGTTATCGCTTCGTCATCCCACAAAACTGCTGGGTTTACCATGGGCCACCACGTAGTTTAGGCGCGTTGCTGCGGAAGAGCTTTTGGTACGGTGCGGGACATGCCTGGGAAGCGCGTTTAGCACCCGAGCGGCGGATGGATCTTGTGCCGCTCGGGCGGTGGTATGGCAAACTCTTCGTAGTCCTCTCGCCGCTGCTTTCTCCGCTCAGTCTTTTCATAAGTATTTATTTCGACTCGGAGCGGCGCTGGCGGTTCGGGTTTCGACCTTTGAAGGCACTCTCGGCCTATGCCACGCTCTACGGGTACACCTGGGGATGGTTCCGTAGTTCCCGGTGCGCCGCCGTTCAATGACACGTTCGGGGGCGGCGCTCACTTAGAAAGAAAGGTTCTGTTGAAGCCAATGGTCTGCTGCATCGTCCTCGGCGAGAAGTCATCTGGTCGCTCGCTCTCCCCATGCACAGTGTGTGCTGGGGCCAGTGCCCAAGTAGCAACCTCTTGGCCGGTGCTCGGGGCAGGCATGGTCTCGGCATGGCATTCGCCGACAATCGTGAAGTAAGGTAACCAGTGGCCTCAATCTCGGTCGCAGTCGTTAACTACAATGTCAGGGAGCATCTGCGTGCCTGTCTCGCATCGGCGATTGCTGAAGTCCCTTCCGAAATCGTGGTCGTCGACAATGCATCGTCCGATGGCAGCGTAGAGATGATACGGACCGAATTTCCCGGCATCGTCCTTCTCGCCAACAGCATCAATTGCGGTTACGGAGCTGCAGCGAACCAGGCGGTTACCGCTTGTAGCGCGCCCTACGTGCTACTCGTCAATGGTGACACGGTGATCCATCCCGGTACACTCAGCACGCTGAGTATCTATCTCGACCGCCACCCCCACGCGGCCATTGCCGGACCACGCCTATTGCACGCAGATGGTACCCCGCAGGCATCCTGCTTCCCCTTCCCGACGCCCTTCAACGTCTTCCTCGAAGTGTTTAACCTGAATACAGTGATACGATCACTCTTGTTTATCCGGGATCGATACTTGCGTGCTTGGCGGCATGACGACCCGCGCATCGTGCCTTGGGCTTTGGGCGCGGCACTGGGGATCCGGCGCGAAGCGTTCGAAGCAGTGGGCGGCTTCGACGAGTCCTTTTTCATGTATAGTGAGGAAATCGATCTCTGCTATCGACTCTGCGGTGTTGGTTGGCGCACACACTTCGTGCCGAATGCGACAATTACGCACATTGGCGGGGCGAGTACGGTGCAGCAACGTGCGCAGATGGCTGTCCGTGCGCTAAGGAGTACGATCGACTTCTATCACCGCCATTACTCACGCCGGCAACTCCGCGAAGTGAAACTGATCCTCGCTACAGCAATGCTCGCGAAACTAGCGCGCGATATTCTTCGGTGGTGTATTACTCGCGAGATAACCCGGCAGAGACGGCTCGCCGAGGATATTCGCGTCTGGTGGCACGTTCTCGTCAATCCGAGTAAGGATTAGCGCTCCATGCTCAGCATGAATGACAGACAAATGAGCCTGCGTCGCGCGGACTGGCGTTTCCTTTTACCACGGCCGTCGGGAGGATCGTTTGAACACCTTGTCCTGCTCGGTGGGCCAGCCAACTTGGCAGAGTGCATCGTCGAAAACGGGATCGCCCGACATGTTAGCCATGATCCCGCGAAGGCATGGTCGACCGACGCACTAGTCATCCTCGCCGATTCGGTGGTCACGCTCAGGGACGCTGTTGGCTGCCTCAAGGCGGGCGGCGCGCTCTACTATGAAGTCGATCGTCGAGTACGTCCGGCGCGCGGGGAGCTGCCCGGGAAAATCTGCCGCATAATGCGGGATGTCGGCCTCACACAGATGCGCGTCTATTGGGCCAAGCCGGACTTGGCGAGATGTGAAATGTACCTTCCGCTCGATGCATCAGGGGCACTCGGCTGGTATCTCAGGACACTCTACATGGCCGACACTCCAGCGAAACGTGTGGCCGAACCCGTGCTGCATGCCCTCACGCGGTTCGGGCGGCGTCCCTTTGCATCGCTCATGCCATGCTACACCATCACAGCTGTCGCCGGCGTATCCCACCAAGCGACATCGGCCCCGTTCGACATTCCGGCACTTCATGAGACATTCTGCCAGGCCGATATTCATCCCTTAGTGCTCCTAGGCGGTATCGACGAACGCAGCCGGATCATCATCTTACCCTTCGGACCGAAGGACAAAGAACCCGCGATGGTGCTGAAGGTGTCTCGGCGGCCTGAATTCGATGCGCACACTGTGCGCGAGCAGGCGATACTCGCCGAAATCCTCGCGCGCGTCAGCCAAGCGACAAGCCGAGCGATTCCCCGACCCTTGGCGCTGCTGCGCGACGGCGGGCTGGCAATCAGTGCGGAAACTTACATCCCGGGCAAGCGTCTAGCCGCCTCAAGCGGCCACCAGTGGGCTCCGCTAGGCCGACAGCTCACGGATCTGCGAATCGTAGCGGCATGGCTCGGAGAGTTTCATCAGGAGACGGAGATAGACCGACCCCTTTGGAATGATCAGACCATCGCCGACTGGATTGAGAAGCCGCTCGCGGACTACGAACGAGAATTCGGCACAACCGCGCGGGAAGACCATCTCTTTGCAGTGGTTCGCACATACGCGCGCGGGATTACGGGGGTGCCCTTCCCGATCGTCTGGCGACACCACGATCTCAACGAGTGGAATGTCTGCTGCACTAACAGTGTACCTGGCATTATCGATTGGGAACGCGCCCGCATTGGCCCTGCCCTCTGCGATCTATTATATCTGGTGACACATTGGAGCATAGTCGCCCGCCACTTGCGTAGCGACGAGGAGCGGGGAGGCGATTTCCGGGCACTTTTCCTCGTGTGCGGTAAATCTGACGACGCCCGTGTAACTTTGGTATGGGAAGTGATAGCCCGGTACATGGCTCATCTGAGACTGGATCGTCGGTTCTTCCCGTTGCTGCTGACCGTTACCTGGGTCGAGCACGCACTCGGCCATTGTGAACGGTTGCGAGCGCTCCACGAGGCCGGAGCGCGGGAGGAGGATAGCCGGGCCAGCAATCAGTGGATCAAGTATGTCGGCCTGATCGGGGATCATGTGGAGGATCTGTTCGCTCGGACAACAGGGGTGATACCGTGCGGATCCTGATGGTCACGCCGATGTTGCCATATCTCGAGGCAGTAAATGCTGGCGCGCTGGTCATGTATGCTCACATGGAGGCACTACGCGCGCGCCACGAGGTAACGTTGGCAACCTTTGAGGAAACAGGACAGATCGAGTGGGATGCCATTAACCGTTCGCTCGCAACAGGCGTCGACATCCATGTCGTCCCTCGGTCGAAACCGAGCGGCATCGCCCGATGGGTACGGCGCGGCCGGATCGCCGTCGGCTGGCTGCGCGGCGGACGCCCATTGCGCATCCTCGAATCCGTTGATCCACCGATGCAGCATCTTATCGACCGACTGCTCAGCGAGGGACGGTTCGATCTTGTTGAGATGCATTACGATATGATGGCAGGATATCGCTATCACGATCGACCACCAGCAACCCTCATCGAACATGAGGTCGGGCTGATTTCAGCAAGCGACGATTGCGAACGCGCGACGGGCAGGATGCGGCACCTGTTAAGCGAGATCGAGTGGCGACGATGCCGACGCTACGAGCTTGAGATCTGGAACGATTTCGACCGCATTCAGGTCTTCACCCCTCGCGAACGAGCGGTAATCTGCGGGCTTGCGCCGTCGCTGAGCGAACGGGTGTGGGTCAATCCCTTCGGCATCGAATTGCCAGCGGCAGCCGATCCAGCACGCGAAGAAGCCGACACAATTATCTTCAATGGATGGTTCGGCCATCCACCGAACGTCGACGCTGCCCTCTGGCTCGGCCACGAGATCATGCCGCTGCTGCGCGCGCGGCGACCGGGCATTCGTTTGACGATCGTGGGAGACCGCCCATCCGAAGCAGTACGAGCGCTCGCGGGCGAGGATATCACCGTGACCGGGCGTGTACCGATGGTCGAACCCTATCTCGAGCGCGCCGCAGTTGTCCTCGCCCCTTTGCGCGACGGCGGCGGGATGCGGCGGAAGGTGCTCCAGGCGATGGCACTAGGTAAAGCCGTCGTCACCACGCCAATCGGGGCAGAAGGCTTGGCGGTAGGGAATGACGAACTGCCGCTGGTCGTCGCTGCGGGTATTGAGGGAATTGTCAACGCTGTCGAGATTCTCCTGGATGGGCGCGAAGCCCGCCATGCGCTCGGCCGTCGCGCCCGCACCTTTGTCGCTCGGCACCACGGTTGGTCAGCCTATGAACAGCGACTCGAGGCGATGTATGCTGGCCTGAGCCGTACGGGGGCGACGACACAATGAGGGCAAGCGAGGTGCCGCAGGGGACGATTACGACGCGGTTCGCCAATGTGACCGTTGCGATCGCGACGCGCGACCGGTCCGCTGCGTTGGACCGCTGCCTGGATGCGGTGCTATCTGGGACTGCGTTACCGACGGAGATTATTGTTGTCGATCAAAGCAAAAACGCTCAAACGCGCGAGATCGTGGACAAGCGACATCCAAGCCCGGTGCCGATCATCTACATTCGCCACCAGAGACGCGGTCTGTCTGCAGCGCAGAATGTGGCCTTTGCCCGGGCTACTTGCCCGATTGTCGCCATCACCGATGACGATTGCATCCCCGACATCGAATGGGTCGCCACCGTCGAGCGCGCGTTCGACGCGCCCCCCTCGCCCGATGGCGTGACCGGGCGCGTCCTGCCGTTCCCAGGGGTGGGAGACCGGGCGTATCCGGTCTCATCCCGGACGAGCGTCGTCCGGGTCGATTTCCAAGGCAAAGTGGTGCCGTGGGATGTCGGTAGCGGCAACAACTTCGCGGTGCGACGCGAGTGGCTCTGCCGTATCGGCGGCTGCGACGAGCGTCTCGGACCGGGATCGCCCGGCAAAGGTGGTGGAGATATGGACCTCTTCTACCGCCTCCTGCGGGCCGGGGCACGGATCCGTTACGAACCATCGATACTCGTGCACCACGAGATGCAGAGCAAAGATGGGCGCCTTGCCCGACGCTCGATGTACGGGCACGGGATGGGCGTTTGCTGCGTTCTCTACCTGCGCCAAGGCGATCTCTATGGGCTATTCTTGCTCCGTCGCTGGCTGTCCTTTCGATCTTGGATAATGGCGGGTTCATTGCGCCGGCGCCGGTGGCTGTCGGCATATGAGGAAGCGCTGGTGCTATGGGGGACGCTGCGCGGCCTTGCACACGGATTGGGGGTGCGTGTATCTGCACGAGCACGCACCTGACCTTCGCCGGGGCGGCGATGCGGCGAGGTACCGTAACGTGCCTGAATGCCGTACATCTCGCCGACGCGGATCGCGATCACCTGCCCAGCAATCGTTTGGTATGTTTGTAGGATATTGCCCCGATGAGCGAAATCTGCCTCATGGCTTGAAGTACGAGCCCGAGTCGCCGCAGCAGGCGGTCATCGGCCTCGGTCCTTCGGCCACCGGACAACTGCCAGAACGCGGCCCAAACATAGAACTTGAATCCGACGAGGAGCGCCGCACGAAGCATTCCGGGCACGCCGTCCTTCCACGCCTGTCCTACCAGGAAGTGCCGGTAGATCGCTGCGCTTATCGCTATCAACATCTTCCCCGCCGCGAAGACCTCCCCATGATCAATCATCGATTGCGCTTGCAGGGGGGCATAGCGGACAATGCGGTCGAGCGCCTCCGGAATGGTGCGATTCCGATCATGAATGATCACCAACTCGTCGCGCTCGGGTAGGCGATGGAGACGTTCGTCAGCCACATGCGGGAGCGCGTTGGGCGTTAAGGGCCATGCCACGTTCGCGCGGCGGTACATCCGCAATTGCGGCTCATAACGTTGCAGCCGGTTGCTGGGCGGATACCCTAGGTCAAAGTTCATCCTCGGAATGACAACTGCGTCGAGTTCGGCCCGTCGCGTCAGCTGCGGTAGCACTTTCGCCAGTCCAGGGCTCACCCGTTCGTCAGGATCCAGGACGAGAATCCACTCTCCCCGCGCGGCGGCGGCCACGTCATTTCGCACAAGCTCGACAATTGGACCAGGCGGCCGAGTGACAACGTGCGCCCCATACTCCTTCGCGATAGCGGCGGAGCGATCGGTGCTGGACAGGTCCATGACAACGATTTCGTCCGCCCACACTACCGACGCCAGGCATGGCCCGAGCCTGTCCGCTTCATTACGGCACACGATGCATGCGGAGATCCGCATCGTATCGTTGTCAGAAACTGCCGGTTCTTGTGCCAGATTCGTTCCGTGCGATAGCTCGGCGATCGGCTCGCTCAAGATGCGGTGATGGCGAGGAGCTCTTGCCTTTTTCATTCTTGCACCTCTTCTATGGGCTGCTGAATAGGAAGCGCAACGACCATGAACTCAGGCACGGCCGGGATGAGGACGACCCGCTTATAGTTCCGGGAGTCATTGCGTCTTCTCCCTGAGAAGGGACGCGGCCAAACGTATCGCGCGCCACGCCGATAATACGAACAGCGATATTGCTGCTCCGATCACGCGCAACGAGTGGCCGCACCGAAACGCTTCGCGCACCTGCGCGAGCGCGACCAGCAAATCGTCCATTTCCATCCGACTCGCTCTCCGGATGGCCGCCAGCGCACAATTCTCCCTCGCTTGCCGTGACAGATCAACCGCACGGGTGCGGGGCAAACAATTCTCATTGATCTCGATAGCTCGCCGCAAATCTTGCATGTTCTCGCCGGTCCGCTGAGAGCGTCCGGACAGCGAAACCTTGTGGATACGGTACACCGCCAGCGGCATGGTTTCGTACCATACCGGGTAAAACGCCGCGATGCGTACCCACATCTCCCAATCCTCGCCGTAAAAATGCAGGCGACGATCGAACCCCCCTAACCGCTCATAAACATCGCGCCGCACGACCATCGACGGTGCTTGAAGCCGCTGCCCGACCGCGATTTCCTCCAACCAATTGCTCAACGGACCACTTTCGAGCCGCTCGAGCGGAGAAATAGTTTGCCAATGACCGTACTCGTCCATGATGATATGACGGCAGAAAGCATTACCAATCCTCGGATTCTCGTCGAACGCGCGTTGCATCGTGCGGTAGAAGCCGTCCCGCACACCGTCATCACCATGCAGTAGATGCACCAGTTCTCCCCGTGCCCGCTGCAGGCAGGTGTTGAAGTTCGCGACATGACCAACATTGTGGGGCTGGCGGTAGAATCCAACACGGCCACAACCCAATTGTGCCACGACAGCTTCGGGATCGTCGCGGGTCGAGCAATCGTCGACTACCTCGATCTGCATCAAAGCTTCACCGGGATCCTGCGCGAGCACGCCAGCGAGCGTTTCGCGCAGATAGCCCGCGCAGTTATAGGTGGGGATCATCACTGACCAGCGCGGACGCTGGCTATTGGCCGACATAGGTGGAATCGTTACGCGATATGGGTGTTGGTCGTCCATGCACCCTCCTCGGGCCATTAGCATGCGCCAACAGTGCGGCGCGCCCCGTACCGATTCACCCTGCCGCCACGGATAGAGCGGTTCAGGCGGTGAACCATCGTGATAACCGCCTGGCGAACTCTACTCCATCCCAATCCCGCACTTGGACGCGGGGCATTTGGAACGGGTCCGTCAACGCCGTGACGATGCCGACGAAGTTGGAGCAAGCGCAGCTGAACGCGGCCTCGCGGACGATAGCGACCGTCTCTGCCGTGTAATCGCAACGCCTACCGAAGGGATAGGAGAAGCTGGTGATTGGACCACCTACCATCGCCTCCACCTGAGCTTTGCTCCGACCGATCTCCTCCTGCTGGGCGACCCTGGGGAGGGCCGAGAGCGCTGGGTGCGTCACCGTATGAGCGCCGACGTCGATCAGCCCTCCATCCACCAAGTCCGCAACTTCCAGGAGCGACAACATCCGGTGCGACTCGCGACACGAAGGCTCGACACCAACCCAGGCGCGCAATTGGCTCAACACATGTTGCCTCTCGCGGTCGGTCAAGGGATGCAATCGCTCCCAGAGCGATCGATAGAGCGCGTGTCGCGCGCTGGGCGCAGATTCATAGGCGCGCCAGTAGCGATGCTGCCAGGCCGCTTCCTCCCTGTAACAGGATGCTTCGCCCAGGTTCCACTCGAACAGACTATCATTAAAATAAAGTTGTAGCCTCGCGGGCACTATACCCGGGCGCAGTAACAGCCGTTCCAGTTCGTCCCACCAGAACTCGCGCACGCCACCAATCGCCCCAGTCGTCAGGAAGACCGTCGCGGGCAGACCATGGCGGACCAGGGCGGGTTTGGCGCGGTAAAGATTGTCGGCATACCCGTCGTCGAACGTGACAATAATTGCTCGGCGCGGTAGGGTGCCGGCGAGCAACGCTGCGGGCACTGCGCCGAGCTGCATCGGCATAGCGTAGCGTTGTATCACCGCAAGATGTTCCTCGAAATGGCGAGGCGTCACGCATAAGGCCCATGGATCCACGAGCGGATCCGCGATCCGGTGATAGAGCAGAATCAGCGCCTTATGCTCGCGTCGGTGACTGAACCGCCGTGCCGCTCCCCGCAATCTGCCGACGACGTCCGCGATCATCGTGTCAACGCCGATTTCGCCGCTCTGACGGTGATCAACATCTCGTACTGCGGATCATGGTAATCCAATTCCTCGCGACGCAGTTCTCCCACACCGAGTCCGTACAAGAAGGCGGTCGTCACCAGCACGTTCCCGTGTGCCTCGACCTTCACGCCCGTCCTCGAGAATGTCTCCTCGAACAGCCTCCTCGCCGAGCGGGTCGTGAAGCTCCAGTACCAGGACTCGCGCCACTCGCTGCGGTCGATTTGGCTAATACCCGGAAAGGTCGCCAGCAGAACCCCCCCCGGTTTCAGGATGCGATGAAGCGTCGCAATGGCCGCCCGCACCTCGTAGATGACCTGCAGCGTTTGCGTTAGGATGATGCAATCGAAAGTGTTGTCCGGGATATGGTCGGCACTGGCCAAATCAGCGATAATGGTCGCGCGAGGATTATCATCTGTGACGTGGAGTACATCGCGGCGAGTCACGCTGCTACCACCGAATTTGCGGGTATAGGAATCGTCCCCAATCTCCAGAACGCGTCCGCAGATGTCGTCGCGCCGAATTCCGAGGAATTGTTCGATGTAGTAGCGGTCAATCGGCCCACCCCGGCCGTAGCCGAAGTCGGGACTGATCGGCGTAACGCGGCGCAGGCTGCCAAAGCGCACCCGGCCAAGTGGCGGCCCAGAACGTCGGTGCCATGTGGACGCAACGCGAGTAAATACCGCCCGCACGATCCTCACAGATAGGTCGACAGTACCGCGGGGATAGTAACGCAGGAGGGTGAAGGTGCCTCGTAGCGCCGGCATCCATGCTCGTTGTCCGAATCGCGCCAGCACATCCTTTACCAGTTGTCGGCCGTAGTACCGCTTCCAGGAACGCAGTCCCATCCGATATGCCCGCCGATAATACCGGTCGCCGTTGACGTACCGCCACTGCGCACGTAGCACCGCCAGTGCCTGGCGCAACATCCGTGCCGAATTAGCCGTCATGTTCGCGCCATGCTTGCGATATTCGGCAACTACATCAGCATGTCGACCGACGGGAAATGCTCTGGTAATGCGGAAGAAGAGGTCATAATCCTCGCACGCCTGCAGCGACTCATCGAATTGGCCCACCGCCGCGAAGACCGCTCGCCGATACATGACCGTGGCATGCATGGCGATATAGTTCCCACGAAGTAGCTGGGCATAGCGGTCATCATCGATCGGTTCTTGCACCGATTCGCGCAGTATTGAGCCGTCACGTGCAATCAAGCGGTGGTGTCCCGAGACGAACATACAATCCGAGTGGGCGCCCAGATAGCGAAGGCCGGTAGCGAGAGCGCCGGGCAGAAGACGATCGTCGGCATCGAGAAAGACTAGATAGCTGCCTGTACTTTGACGGAGGCCGGTGTTTCGCGCTGCGGCGAGTCCTTGGTTGGTCTGGCTAATGCGGCGGACAGATGGATAATGAGTGGCGACCTCAGCGGTTTGATCCATCGAACCGTCGTCCACGACAATGATTTCGACGTACGGGTGCGTCTGTGCCAGCGTGCTCTCGATCGCTTCGCCTAGGAACTGGCCCTGGTTGTAGCAAGGGATGATCACCGAGACCAAGGGATGAGGATCGCGAGCGGGCGACTCGGCAGCCATTGTTGCACCTGACACTTCGATATTACCACCCGACGTCTCGACGCGGTACTGGACCTCCTGTAGAGAGGCGTGGTGTTGCTTCACTCTCCATAAGGCTCGCTGGACAGGACGGGGCAATAACCGCCGTGCAACGAGCTGCGGCAGGGACGCCGTCCACTGCGTAAACTGCTGGGTCAGTCCTACCAAGCGGTGCATTGCCGGGTGACGGTAAGGCCGCAGTTCCTGTCGAAGCGCGTGCCAGACCGCAGCGTAACTGATGTCGTGCTCGGACAAGTACTCCATTAGCCAGTTGAGATAAAGCAGCCGCGCGGTATGGGCCCGATTTGTTCTCTCTGCGATGGAACAGCATGAATCTGGGTGCTGGCGATATCTGGACCAACACTCGCTCATGACGACCACCGGTACCTTCAGTGCAACTTTGGCATAGAATGCTTGATCCTCGTACATGCCACGAAAGCGCTCCTCGAAGCCACCGATGCCTTCGATCACCTCCCGCCGCACCAGTAGGCTGCACATGCACGGCACTGCTCCACTATCCTGCAGAAAACGGGCGAGCAGCGTCGGCGGGTAGATCAACGTATTAGGTCGAAGCCCGCGTCCCTTCCCAAAGTCGAAGTCATAGAAGTCGTGGCGACCGTTCGCGTGAGTTCCTGCCCAGCTGTGCCAATACTGTGTCGTGCCGTACACCATTCCAGCCTCGGGCCATGAGCCGAGAGTCGCTACCTGCCGTTCTAATGCCTGCGGCAGCAAGACATCATCCGCGTCCAGAAAGGCGATGCATGTGCCCCAGGCATTGCGAAGCCCGGCGTTGCGCGACGCGCTCATTCCGCGATTGCAATGACCATCATGTTCCACATAGCGCACGAGCGTGTTGATAAATGCGTTCACTGCCTCCGAGCGACGCCAAAAGTAACCATCCGACCTGCCCAACGACCCGAAATCGCTCTTAAATAGGCTCATTTTGACTGCACCCGGAGGCGGTCGAGCCGCTCGGAGGGGATTTTCAACACGCTCGCACCTTATCGGGATGCTGCTCGGCATACCGCAAGGCAATGTCCGTGCTCCTATCGACTGAGCTGTCGTCTACCAACACCAGCTCCCAATTGTCATAGATCTGGGCAAACACGCTCTCGATGGCCTCCTCGAGGAAGCGCTCTGCATCAAGGAAGATAGTGATCACGGAAACAAGCGGCTTACTAGTCACTTATCCGTTCCTAACCGCCGCGTTCCCCGCCCATAAGGCTAGGCCCGCATCTCTTGTCAAGCGAGAGGGGGGCTGGACCGGTATCCACGTTGACCGATTCCGTTGTCCACTCCAGAATGGGTCGCAAAGCACCTTCCCACTTGCCATACCAACCATCCCGTATGTCAGCGGTATCACGCACGTCGAAGACCAGGATGTCTTCATGCTTGAAGACGGTTTGCTGGTTTATGGCCAGTTCCAATACCACGCGATGTACTCCGTCATTTAACAGATCACCGGGGACATGACATATTTCGCGGAAAAGACCCGCCGGAGAATAACGACCGCGCCAATCTGTTGCATCGGACGGACCGGCATTAAACAGGAGGATTCCCTGCTCGTTATACAGATACAGGCTGGGGTGGACGTAGGTACCCTCTCGGAAATTCCAGTACTCGAATTCCAGCGTGACCGGCGTGTGAACGGTGACCGGATCGCCGGGCGATCCGCTCGCGGGCCGGACGCATGCCCGGTGCAAACGAAGGTCGTCATTCCCCGGCGCGGCGGCACTATCGTCCCAGACCTGTTCAACCATGGTTGCGTAGGAACCTCGTAAGTAGCTGGACACCACGGTGCCAGGCTCTCCCTCTGCAACAACGCGTCCACCTTCGATCCAGATGACGCGCTGGCACAAATCCTGGATGGCCAGCATGTTGTGACTGACAAACACGATCGTCCGGCCTTCTTTGGCCACGTCGTCCATTCGCCCTAGGCACTTCTTCTGGAAGGCTGCGTCCCCCACCGCCAGCACTTCGTCCACAAAGAGGATCTCCGGCTCAAGATGCGCAGCTACGGCAAAGGCCAGGCGCATATACATGCCGCTGGAGTACCGCTTCACCGGGGTATCGATGAATTGCTGTATCTCGGCAAAGGAGACGATCTCGTCGAACTTACGCGCGACCTCGGTCTTCTTCATGCCCAAGATAGCACCATTCAGGGAGATGTTCTCCCGCCCCGTCAACTCGGGGTGGAAACCGGTGCCGACTTCCAGCAGCGAACCCACCCGCCCGTGGATCTCGGCACGACCTTCGGTCGGCTCTGTAATGCGGGAGAGAATCTTGAGTAATGTACTCTTACCCGCGCCGTTACGACCGATAATACCGATGATTTCACCGCGCTGTACTTCGAACGAGACGTCCTTCAACGCCCAAATCATTGCATTATCCGCGATTTGTCGTTCATCCTCGTCTCTCGCTGGCTGGTGGACTATGGCCGAAGCGCGACGGAATGGTGTACGCACGGCATCGGTCAGGACGTCACGCAGCGCCTTATATGACTCCCGCTGGCCGATCTGGTAGCGTTTACTGAGGCCCACTGCGTGTATGGCAATGTCGCTCATTCCTCACACCACATCGGCGAACGTCCGTTCCACCCGGCGGAAGTAATACAGTCCGCTCACTAAGATGCTTGAGACAGTCACTACGGACACGCCCAGTAGCAGCCCTGGCGCTTGTGCCTGGCCAAGAAGTGCCCAGCGGAAGCCTTCTATCACGCCGACCATGGGATTGAGCCCATAAAGTGCTCGCCACCGCTCGGGCACGAGGCTGCTAGGGTAAGCGACGGGCGTAGCGAAGAGCCAAAACTGGATCAGGAAGGGTACGGTATAACGAACATCGCGGTATTGTACGTTCAATGCAGACAACCATAGCCCAACTCCAAGTACCGTCGCAATAGCCAGCAAGACGAAAAGGGGTACCGCACAAATTGCAGTTGTGATAACGATGCCATAATACAACATCATACCAATCAGGATGATGAAGGCGAGGGAAAAATCCACCAATCCGGCCAGCACCGTTGCCATCGGGACGATCAAGCGAGGAAAATAGACTTTCGTGATCATCCGCTCGTGTTCCACGAGACTATTGCTCGATTGCGTCAATGCATTGGCGAAGTACATCCATGGTACCAGCGCACTGTAGGCGAAGATTGGATAAGGAACGCCCGCAGATGGTATTCGCGCGAGATGACCGAAGAAGATACTGAACACTACCATGGTGCCGAAGGGTTGAATTATAGCCCATCCCGCCCCTAGGGCAGTCTGCTTATAACGCACTTTTATGTCGCGCCAAATCAGGAAATAGAGCAGCTCATGGTATGCCCAGAGTTCGCGCAACTCGAGAGGTACCCACCACCTTGACGCCTGAACAACGATTACCGGCAAAGTCGCAGCGACGGACCGACCATCGGAAAGATCGTCCGAGAATCGCCTGATTGCCTTATCCCCTATTGTCATCACGAGCCTTTCTCGGACGACTTCGCCGGTGTTCGCCGATAGGATTTGATGAGATCGAGATCGCTCATTGGTTGCCGTTGGGTGATGTCCAAGCCCGCGCTCGATTCTCGAATTGTTGCGCCGCAGAATGACGGGTTCGATTTCTATAAAGCCACTCTGCCACTCCACCGTTCTACGAAGTGGAAGCAGACTCTCTATGACGTAGTATACCCCTTTCTGAATAAGTTGATTACGGTGCGACCTTTCCTATAAGGAGCTCTTCTTGGGTCGTTCAGCCGACCAACTGCTTGGCGACCTGACTTGGCTCGCGCACCGTGGCACCGCAACCGACGCAACGCCGCATGTATTCGAGAGCCAACGAGTATTCGCCTAAGGAGAAGTCACGGTGGCGATACTTTGTTGCAGATCGGTGAGCGTCGCATATTGCCCCGAGAATATATCACTCTCCCGACACCAATCCATTCCCATGAGACCATATTGCTGTACCTGGGACACAGCAAACCGCATCGTCGCCGCGCTGTTGTTACCTGCGTTCTCGCCGTACAAGCTGAGACGGAGGGGATGGGTTGTGGCGAGGTAAGCGAGATACTTCACCGGACTCCAATCGGCCGGATTACCGCTGCTGTTATGGGATGAACTCGCATCGAGCCACGTCGTCGTGACGACGACCTTTGCATCTGTTATTGCGGTCAGCTGCCTGGCAAAATCGGAGCCGCGTTGAATCTCGCCGTTGATCTCTGGTGAGGTTGCTCCGGCAAGATTGCCCGCGATTGCTGGAGTCAGATGGCCCGGTCGCACGCCCCAGCTCGGGTAGAGCATCATGATCTTGCCACTATAGGTTTGCCTGAGCGCTGAGATCTGCCAATTCTGATACGATGCTAGAGAGTCGAGATACCAGTTCAAGAATGTAGCTGCCGCGCCATTCGGTGAGGGCTGACCGGGCCTCCAAGTCGGCACAGGAGAGGCCGTGAGAGCGTTCGCATCGAAAGCCCAGTATGCGTTCGTGCGGCCGTTATACGTGTGCGAAGGGTACGTCAATTCGCCCCAATGCCCCCCGCCGAGCCGTACTGCCGCGAAATCGGTCCCGAAGTTCGTGAAGACCGTATTCAGGTACGATTGGACGAGAACACGGAGGTTGGAATTGAAAATCAGATTGACATCGCCACTATTCAATTGTCCCTGGCCGTCGTAGCGATCTCCATACTGATTGACGTAATAGGTGTTTGGATAGTTAGTATGTACCCAGCTGGGTGCATCAGTGAATCCGAGATCGAGGATAATCTGGAATCCCGCTTGGCGGATCTGCGCCATCTCATTTTTCCGCTGCCGGACGACATCTGTGTTGACGTTGTTTTCGCTCGGTACGAGTTCGCGCCAAGTCAGTTCGAAAACTTTCGCCTTGATGCCTGCGGCGTTCACGTCGGCGAGGTGAGAGAGATCATTGCCGATCAGCGCCCATAGATATGGCGATGAAGGCGCAGGCGTTGCGGTCGGCGTGGATGATGGCGATTTTAGTCCCGAGGTATTTGGAGTCAACCGTCCCATTGGAATGGGTTCGGGCAACGCCGCTTGCGCATGTGAGGCGGGGGTCGGTGTCCGCGCTGGCGTTGCGGTCGGAATATTTTCCGCGACCGCGACGGATGCGGGGGCTACCATGCCGACAAGTATAGCAAAGATGATAAGGGCCGCAAGGTTGATGCGCATTCGGGAAGGAGAATCGTCAGGGACAAATCCAGATGCGTTGTGGTGACTCGTGTATGATATGGGTGACAAACCGAACCCCCTTGCTAATTGGGGGCTGCCTTATTAGTCGCTCAAACAGGAGCGATCCTGGCAACCCGGCGATCTCAAACGAGACCCGTGGCTTTGCGTCCCCACCTCGCGATGGGTTTGCCGAAGACACCATTACGGTGTCACTGACTATAACGAAAAATATACCACAATGTGACGATGTACCTCAATTCAATTTAAAAGCCGGAAACTCGTGCTGTAACCAGGTTGTGCAATAGATTCCACGTATGGTGCTCGCTGACGAAGAACGTTGGCTATGTGAGCACACTGAGACGGAGGATGGTTTATGCATGCCTGCCGCGTGCTGGATCGCGCCGTGGAAGCGCTCGTCAAGCCTCTCCATGGGCCTCTTCGCCGGATATCGCACCGATCCCGTACATCGCGCACGCGATCTGCGTGGCCTGCCCCACGCCGCGACGCCGGAACGCGTCAGCGAGCCCGGCCGCGTGCATCGGGTGATATTGTGCGGGCGCGGGACGCGGATGCGACGGAGGTACTACGCCTGGAACCGGAAATAGCCGCCGCGCATGCGGACGCCGTAGCACTCGATGAAGAACTGAACGATGTTGGAGAGGAGGATGCCCCAAGATTTCGTGATCCCAGACGGCCGACTGGACTATGTAACCAATGGTGCTAGTGGGTCACTTGTGTTGCTCATCGCCTTTCCCTCAGGCTGCCCGCTCCCAATGTAGCGGCATCTCGGTATACGCCCCTGATCCACCGAGTGCGTGACGACGTTGCCGTGCGCGCTCCCGCCGTA
>JAABUS010004906.1_pt1 | contig 18474 bp, 25 predicted proteins | sample 5560161 | NCBI WGS metagenome assembly JAABUS01 (sample SAMN10711885, study PRJNA513376) | rock metagenome | isolation source: Antarctica rocks | place: Antarctica: Victoria Land, Trio Nunatak nord | collected 2016-01-04 | reverse complement strand
CGAGCGTCTGGTCGCTGACCGACCTGCCGAAGAGGCTCATCGTCCTCGGCGGCGGGCCGATCGGCTGCGAGCTCGGCCAGGCGTTCGCCCGTCTCGGCGCGCAGGTGACGCTCGTCGAGCTCGCCGATCGGCTGCTGCTCAAGGAGGAACCCGAGGCGGGCGCGCTGATCGCCGAGCGCCTGACCGCCGAGGGTGTCGACCTTCGTCTCGGAACGCGCGCGGTCCAGGTGCTGCGCCCGGCCGACGGACCGGCCCAGCTCGTCGTCGAGACGCCGCAAGGCACCCAGAGCGTTCCCTTCGACCGCGTGCTCGTCGCCGCCGGTCGGCGACCGCGGACGGCGGACCTGGGCCTCGGCGCCGCCGGTGTGGCAACCGACGTACGTGGCGCGATCACCGTCGACGAGCACCTGAGGACCACCGCGCCTGGCATCTTCGCCGTTGGCGACGTCACCGCGCTGCTGCCCTTCACGCACGTCGCCGCGCACCACGCCCGCGTCGCGACGGGCAACGCGCTCTTCGGCACACGGCGCAGCGTCGACGAGACCATCCCCTGGGTGACGTTCACCGATCCGGAGGTCGCACACGTCGGGCTCACGCTCACGCAGGCGCGCGAGCGATGGGGAGCACGCGCCACGCTCGCCCGCAGCACCAACGACGTGGTGGTGGACCGTGCGGTGACCGAGGGTGACACGGAGGGCTTCGTGATGCTCGTCGGCGATCCGCGCCGCCGCCTCGTCGGCGCGACCGTCGTCGGAGCGGCCGCCGGCGAGATCATCGCGGAGCTCACAGCGCGCGTCGCCCACGGCGACCGGATCGACGCCATCTCGACAACCGTCCATGCGTACCCCACGCTCGCCGAAGGGCCGGCGCGTGCAGCCGACGACCACCTCAGGCGCCGCTTCGACAAGCCGGGCTACCGCGCCGCCGCCAAGGCGGTCCTGGCCGCTCGCCGCCTGCTGGCCCGCACCGCCTGATATGAGGCCCAGATTTCCGTAGGTCATCGTCCACGGCCGAAGGATGGGCGGCTACGTCGAGCCGGCCCAGCAGCTCGACGGCGGCGCATTGAGCTCCTCGGGGGGCCGGTGGCCGCGTGATGAGTGACACCGTTCGGCGCCCATACGGGTCGGAGGACCATGACGCAGATCAACGAGACCATCACCATCGACGCCGATCCCGACCGGGTGTGGGCCGTAGCCGGCGACGTCGCCAACATCGCCGACTGGCTTCCCGCCCTCGCGAGCTCGAGCGTCGACGGCGACCAGCGCTCCTGCACCACCGTCGAGGGCGCCGACCTCACGGAGCGCATCGTCGAGCGCAACGACGCCGAGCGCTACTACGTCTACGAGATCACCGACTCGCCGATGCCGGTCAGCTCCTACCGCTCCGTGCTCTCGGTCAGCGGGCACGACGGCCACGCCCATGTGGCCTGGAGCGCTGAGATGGAGCCGGCCGGTGACGCCTCCGTGGACGAGCTCGAGCAGACCTTCAAGCAGATCTACCGAGAGGGCCTGGAGAACCTGCGCGACCGCGTCCAAGCGTGACCGGATCATTACGCGATAGACGCTTCAGCTGAGGCTGCTCAAGCCTCGCGCCGCAACCGCTCCACAACGCCGTCGACGGTCCCTGGACGCGGCGGCCCCCCAAGCCCCCCCAGCCCGTCGAGCATGCGGCGCAACGACGCGAGCAGCTGGCGGCACTGCGGGCAGACCGACGCGTGGCGCTCGACGCGGCGACGACCGGCCGGCGACAGGTCGTCGTCCAAGTACTCAGAGGCACGGGCCTTGGTGAAACGGTGATCGACCATCAGCCTGAGCACGGTGCTCACGATAACTCCAACTCGGTTAGCCGGCCGGCGTCCCGAGCGGCGGGAAGGGTCTCCACGTCCTCGCCGAGGACGTACTGGGCGACGTCGCGGCGCAGGGCCATGCGGCCACGGTGCAAACGGCTCTTCAACGCCGCCTCGCGAAGCCCGAGAACGTTCGCAGCTTCGGCGGTCGACAAGCCCTCGATGTCACGCAGGACGACGGCTGCGCGGTACTTCGCCGGGAGCCGGCGGATCGCGTGCTCGAGGAGCACGCGCAGCTCGGACTGCTGGACCCGTGAGGCGGGTCCTGGTCGGGAGTCGCTGATGTCGTCCAACGGGCGCTCCTCGAGCGAGCTGACGCTGTCGGCGCTCGCGCGGCGCTCGGCGATCCGCTTGGCCTCGTTGACGCCGATGCGATACAGCCACGTGAAGAATCGCGCGTCGCTGCGGAAGCGGGCCAGACCCCGCCAGGCACGGACGAAGGCCTCCTGGGTGGCCTCCTCCGCGTCACTCTCGGTAACGCTGAACCGTAGGACGACCGCGTACAGACGATCGGCGTTGTCCCGCACGAGCGCCTCGAATGCCCCTCGGTCGCCCGCCTGCGCGCGAACCACCAGAGCCTGCTCCTCGGACGGCGGCAGTGCCTCACGGCTCATGCCCGTCCGCGGGTTCGTCGGGTTCTCGGGCCCCTTCATCACCGGACAGCTTGCCAGCACAGCTGACTTCCGACCACGTCGCCGACATCCTCAGCGCCGTCCGGCGTGTTCTGCAGAGCGCTCGGCCGAGCGAACGCGGTCGATGGCAGCGTCGACGAGGTGCGGAGGTCGTCGTCCGCCGAGCAGGCGAAGCTCCCCGAGGAGCCTACGCAGCGAACGCTCGACGCGGCCGCAGTCCTCGCACTCCTCGATGTGCCGGCGCACCCGCGGCCGCTCGTCAGCCCGGAGGTCGCCGCCGACGTAGGCCGACAGGCGGTGCCGCGTGAAGAGGTGATCGAGGTGGAAGCGCGGCCGCGGCGCACGGGCTCGCGCGTCCCACGGCTTGACGGCTACGACGGGAGGGGAGCCCGTGCGGCGGCACGCCCGCGCGAACCGCTCGCCGGACAGGCGGCTCGCGGGTACCAGTACGACGTCGCATCCCAGCGCCGCTGCGGTGCGGCTCACCTCGCGTGCACCTCCCTGGACGGCGACGAACCGCCTTGACCGACCGTGGGACCCCAGAACAGAAGCCCGCGGGCCTCCTTGAGCTCCTCGGCGAGGAGGTCCAGCTCGCGGTTCCACGTGGCTGCCGGGACGCAGCACCCCACCGATCGGCGATCGTGGACGACGAGGGTGATCACCGTGACCATCGACTGGTGTTCGTCGATCAGCGCGCCCGCACTTGCCAGGGCAGCCCGTGCCGCAGACGATCCGTCGTACACGACGAGCACATGGCGGGCTTCGCTGTTCGAGAGCGGCACGTCCCTTCGGACCCGCGTTTCGTGCAAACGGTGTGGATCAGCGGGCGCCGATGCGGCGGAAGCGAACCGAACCGTCACCATACGGGTCCTAGAGTCGATGCTCGACGCCATATCGCCCGTGCCGGTGGTCGTTTACGTCCTCAGCGGCTGCCCGCACTGCACGCGCGCCACCTCGCTGCTGCACGCTCGCGGCATCGAGCACACCGTCGTCTCGGGCGACGGCGTCGCCAGCTTCCGCGCGCAGCTGCGGGAACTGACGGGTGGCGCCACCGTACCGCAGGTGGTCGTCGACGGGCGCCCGATCGGGGGCGCCGACCAGCTCGTCCGCCTGGACCGCTGCGGCGTGCTGCAGGCCCTCGCCGATCGGCGCCCATTGCCGGTGACGCGCCTGCGCCGACGTCGCATGCGCCGCGCCGCATCGCGATGGAGCGCCGAGGCCTTCGACGCTTCCGCGCGGCGCGTGGCACGCGCCGCCGGTCCGGATGCGGCGTCGGCCCGACACGCGCTCGCCGGGGCCCTGCTCGATGACCCGCCGGGGCACCCTGACTCGCGGTGAGCGCGCGATCGCACGCTGGCCTGCGCGAGGATCTTGCGTACTGCCTGCGCCCGGCCCATCTCCGCCGTACCACGCGGATCGCGCTGGTCGTCGGCACCCTGCTGACCCTCGTCAACCAGGGGACGCTGATCGTCGGCGGCCACGCCACGACGCTGACCTGGCTGCGGTGCGCAGCGAACTTCCTGATCCCGCTCGTCGTCTCGAACCTCGGCCTCCTCGGAGGCCGCGTTGCGGACGCCGGGCTCGCCTCGTCCGAAGGAGAGCACCCGTGACCAGTGCTGATGTCCTCGCCGCCCACCGTTCCGCCGGGCGCCCGTTCACCGCCGCAGGCGTCACGAGCTTCGTGCGGGAGAAGGGGGCCGGCGAGCCGGTGCTCTGCATGCACGGCGTCCCGACGTCGAGCTTCCTGTACCGCTAGGTCCTCGACGAGCTCGCCGCCCGCGGCCTGCGCGGCATCGCCTTCGACCTGCCGGGGCTCGGGCTGGCCGCCCGGCCGGAGCACTTCGACTACACCTGGACCGGCCTGGGGCGCTACAGCGCCGCCGCGGTCGACGCGCTCGAGCTGGACCGCTTCCACCTCGTCGTCTACGACCTTGGTGGCCCGATCGGCTTCGAGCTGGCCGCCGCCACGCCCGACCGGGTCGAGTCGCTGACGGTCCTGAACACCCTCGTCGAGGTCGACGCCTTCAAGCGGCCGTGGTCCATGGAGCCCTTCGCCCGACGCGGCATCGGTGAGCTCTACCTGCGGACGCTCTCCAAGCCCGCGTTCCGCGTCCTCATGGGATTGCAGGGCGTCACCGATCGCTCCGCGGTCACCGGCGCCGAACTCGACGCCTACGTCGACCTGCTCAAGCGCGAGAACGGCGGCCGCGCGTTCCTGCAGATCATGCGCGGCTTCGAGCGCACCCCCGCCAAGCGCGACCTCTACCACTCCGTCTTGGGGAGCACCCGCTACCCCCGTGCAGGTCGTCTGGGGTGCGCAGGACCCCGCGCTCAAGCTCGACCCGCACGGCGAGGCCGCCCGCCGCGCCGCCGGCGCCACCACGATCCACCGCCTCCCCGCCAAGCACTTCCTGCAAGAGGACCAAGCGCCCGCCATCGCCGAGCTGGTCGCCGCGATCACGCGCCTGAGCCGCGCCTGATTCATGCGCAGCAGGAGAGCGTGGCGGGGTCGCGGGTGAAGGCCTGGGCGGCGAGGTGCACAGCTTCCCCGATGGTCAGGTACGGGTTCCAGGAGTCGGCCAGCTGGGTGACGGTCATCCCGGCGCTGATCGCGTAGACGCCGGCGAGGATCGCGTCGCCCGCGCCGTCGGCGAGCAGGTGGACGCCGAGGATGCGGCCGGTGCCCTGCTCGGCGACGAGCTTGACCAGGCCGCGGGTGGCGCGGCTGACGATCGCGCGCGGGACCGCGGAGAGCTCGAGGACCCGCGAGTCGGTCAGCAGCCCGAGCGCCTGCGCTTCGGCTTCGGTCAGCCCGGCCGACGCGATCGTCGGGTTCGTGAACGTGATCCGCGGCAACGAGGTGTAGTCGACACTGTGGGCGCTCCCGGAGAAGGCGTTGTCGACGACGGTCCTGCCGTGGCGGGCGGCGACGTAGACGAACTGCGGGTGGCCCGTCACGTCGCCGGCGCCCCACACCCTCGGGTTGCTCGTCCGCAGGTGCCCGTCGACGAGCAGCTCCCCGTCCGCGCCGACGCGCACGCCGACGGCCTCGAGCCCGAGCGCTTCAGTCTGCGCGCGACGACCCGTCGCCACGAGCAGGTGCTCCGCGGTGAGCTCGCCGGCGTCGGTGGCCACCGTGACGCCCGCCTCGTCGCGCCGCACCCCCCGCGATTCGCACTGCTCGAGGATGCGGATGCCGTCGGCGGTCAGCGCGTCGCGGAGCGCGTCGGCGATCTCGGGCTCCTCGCGCCGCGCGATGCTCGAGCGCGCGACGATCGTCACGGCGGTGCCGAGATGGGCGAACAGCTGGGCCTGCTCGAGGGCGACGTAGCCGCCGCCGAGCACGATCAGCCCCGACGGCACGGCATCGAGCTCCATCGCCGTGGTCGACGTCAGGTAGCCACTGTCGGCCAAGCCGGACACCTCGGGGACCCACGGCGTCGAGCCGGTCGCCACGAGGAAGTGCGACGCCTCGATGCGCCGCCCGTCGACCTCCAGCGCCGGGCCCGCGGCGAAGTGCGCGTCGCCGTGGACGAGCTCGATCCCGTAGGCGTCGGCGAGGTCTGAGTACTTCTCGCGCCGCAGCTGCTCGACGATCTCGTCCTTGCCGGCCACCAGCGCGGCCATGTCCACCGGGCCCGCCTCGGTGCCGATCCCCGGGAAGGACTGCGCCCCGGCGCGGTGGCGCGTCTCGGCGGCCGCCAGCAGCGCCTTGGACGGGATGCAGCCGACGTTGACGCACGTCCCGCCGACCGTTCCGCGCTCGATCATCACCACGCGCAGGTCGCGGTCGCGGGCGGCGATGGCGGCCGAGAACGCGCCGCCGCCAGAGCCGACGATCGCCAGGTCGTACCCCGCGGCGCTCACAGCTGCTCGAATCCCTTGAGGTAGGCCTCGGTGAACGTCGGGAACTGCGCGACGGTGTCGCGCAGGACCGCCAGCGGCGTCTCGGTCTTGATCGCCAACGCGGCGTAGTGAATCCACTCGCCCGCCAACGGCGCGACCGCCCAGGCACCGACCAGCACGCCTCGGGCACGGTCGGCGACCAGCCCGAGCTCACCGCCCGGGTCCTCCTGGTAGGTCCAGGGCCGCGCGATCGACTCGGCCAGCTTGACGCGGGCGATCGAGACGTCCAAGCCCTGCTCGCGGGCTTGAGACTCGGTCAACCCGACCGCGGCGACCTCCGGGTCACAGAACGCCACGCGCGGAATCGCCCGGTAGTCCGCTCGTGCGGGCTCCCCGGCGATGTCCCGAGCGGCGATCCGGGCCTGGTACATCCCGACGTGCGTGAACGCCAGGACGCCAGTGACGTCCCCGACGGCCCACACGCCCTCTGTCACCCGGCAGCGCTCGTCCACCGCCAAACCCGCCGGGTCGATCTCGACGCCGAGCGTCTCGAGGCCGAGGTCGGCGACGCGCGGCGCGCGGCCCGTGGCGACCAACAGCTCGCGGCCACTGACCGTCTCGCCGCCCTCGAGGTGCACGACCCGCTCGGGCCCGTCGCGGGTGACGCGGACCGCGTGCGCCCCGAGACGGACGTCGATGCCGTCGGCCCGCAGGGCTTCGAGGATGAGTCCGCCGACCGCCGGGTCCTCCCGGGGCAGCAGACGGTCGGCGCCCTGCACGATCGTCACCCGGCTGCCGAAGCGGGCCAGGAACTGGCCGAGCTCCACGCCGACCGGACCGCCGCCCAAGATCACGATGCTCTCCGGGATTTCCGACAGCGTCGTCGCCTCCCGGTTGGTCCAGTACCCGGCCTCGGCGAGGCCCTCGATCTCCGGCACCCGGGCGTCACTCCCGGTCGCGATGACGAGACGCTCGCTTCGCAGCTCGAGACCCCCGACGTCCACGCGACCCGGCCCCGTGATGCGCACCGACCCACGGTGCACGTCGACGCCCTGATCGCGGTACCCGGCCTCCTGCCCGGAGTCGTCGAGATGGCGGACCATCACGTCCCGGTAGGCCGCGACCGCCAGCCACGCCACCCCCGGCTCCGCGACGCCCGCCGTGCGCGTCGCGTCGGCGCGGACCTCCGGGGCGCGCAGCAGCGTCTTCGACGGGATGCACGCCCAGTAGGCGCACTCGCCGCCGATCAGCTCCCGCTCGACGAGCGCGACCTTCATGCCCTGGGCGGCCAGCCGCGAAACCGCGACCTCTCCCGCCGGCCCGGCCCCGAGAACGACGGCGTCGTACACCTGCGAGCTCATCGCGTCGGCTCCTTGCCGTCGATGCGCCCGCACGCGGCGACGTGCTCAGCGTTGTCGGCCAGCAGCCCCCGGGCGAGCTCGAGCAGCTGCTCGACCCTGGGGTCGGCCACGCGGTAGAAGACCGTCGGGTGCTCGCGCCGCGTGGCCACGAACCCGCACCAGCGTAGGCAGGCCAGGTGGTTGGACACCCTGGACTGCGCCTGACCCAGCCGGGCGACCAGCTCCCCCACCGACAGCTCCTGGTGCTCGCCGAGCAGCTCCAGGATCCGAACCCGCGTCGCGTCACCCAGCCCCCGGAAGTACTTCGCGACGAGATCCGACGTCGCAACCTCCTCTGGGAGGACGAACGGCGACGAGGCGGCGAGCTGCTCGCTATTTTGCATCATGTGATCATGATACATGGATCAGCCTTTGCTGATGTCGGGAGACGAACAGACGACGTGGCCCCCGGCGGCGAGCTTCGCCGGGTCGCCCGTTTGCGCGTCCCACGCGAGGGCACCCACCGGTGATGCGCCTTCCCACGCCCCGGCAGCCGGCCCCCGAGCTCAGCGTCGAGACGCTCGAGCACGGCCGCTTCGCCCTCTCCGACCGCACCCCCGGCACCTTCACGATGCTCGTCTTCTACCGCGGCCTGCACTGCCCGGTCTGCCGCGGCTACCTGCAGGAGCTCGCCCAGCACCTCGCCGCCTTCGGCGAGCGCGGGGTCGACGTGCTGGCCGTCAGCGGTGACGACGCGGACCGCGCCGGGCGCACCCAGGACGAGTGGGACGTCGCCGGCCTTCCGATCGGCTTCGGCCTGTCGGAGGAGGCGATGGACGACTGGGGGCTGTACGTCTCGGCGGCGATCAAGGACGGAGAGCCCGCGCGCTTCAACGAGCCGGGGCTCTTCCTCGTCGACGCCAACGGGGCGATCTTCTACGTGGCGGTCAACAGCATGCCGTTCGGCAGGCCCAAGCTCGCGGACATGCTCGACGCCGTCGACTTCGTCACCAGCCAGGACTACCCGGCCCGCGGCGAGGTGGCCGCAGGCGGTCCCGCCGTCGCCGCCGGATGAGGACGGCGACCGTCGTGCGCGCGAGCCACGGCTCCTAGCGGTGCTCGACCCGCGCAGCAACCTGCGCTGGACCGACCCGCGCGTCACCGGCTGGACGCGCGGATGCGGCGCCGAACGGGTGGAGGAGCGGCGTGCTGCCGCCGTCGCTGGGCGCGACGTGCATGACCGGAAGGCCGCGCCGCGTCCCGGGCGCGTCATGCGCCTCTGGCGTGCGCTGCGCCACCGGTGATCCGGTGGGCCGCCGCCCGTGCCGGGCGGCGGGGCGTAGCGAACCTGCCGTCAGGTGCAGCGGAACGCCTGGAGGGCATGCGTGCGCTGGTCGCCCGAGACGTTGAGCGTCGCGCGGATCACGGCCAGCACGGTGACGACCGGCAGGGGCGCGGAGGCGACCTGCATCGGCGAGTCGGTGATGCCGACGGGGTGCCACCAGGCGCCGTCGGCCGTCAGGGTCGGCTCGGGCCACACCTCGTCGATGCCGACGCGGACGCCGGCGTCGGCGAAGCCGGTGTGGGCGACGCGGCGGACGAGCCGGTCCTCGGGCGGGACGCCCTCGGCGTCGAGCAGCGCGTGCAGCCCCGCCTCCTCGACAGCGTCATCTTCGGCGACCGTGGCGGCGACCGTCGTGCGAAAGCCGAGGTCTCGAGCGAGGGCGATGCCAGCCCGGGCGCGGTCGAAGCTGCCGCGTCCGCGGTGACGGTCGTGCAGCTCCGGAGTCCCCGAGTCGAGCGAGACCTGAAGCGTGACCCGCTCGCGGTCGAGCCCCTCGAGGGTCCGGCGGCGAGCACCCCGGGCGAACACCATCGCGTTGGTCAGGATCGTGACCGGCACCCATCGCGCGGCGGCGTCGACGAGCTCCGGCAGCTCGGGGACCAGGAATGGCTCGCCCCCGGTCAGCAGAACCTCACGCCCTCCCAGGCCCGCGAACTCCTCGCAGGCGCGACGGGCCACCCTCGGGCGGGAGCCTCCTCGGCGCCGCCCGAGGGGAGGAGCCGGCGGAGCAGTAGTCGCAGGCCAAGTTGCAGTCGAAGTTCGTGTACAGCCAGAGCCGGGAGCCGAGGGGCGCTGCCCCTTCGGGCGCCGTCAGGGCGCGCGCCGCCTCCGTCAGAACGGCCATCGTCGCCTCCCCGGCATGGCGACGATTCGGCGATCGAGGCCCCACATTCGGCCGGCGGGAACCAGAGCGAGGATCACGAGCGGCACCCAGTCGTGCGGCTGCTCGAAGGCCCAGCGGTCGCTCGACAGGTACACGAGCTGCAGGAAGAGCTGCTGACCGAGCCCCACCAGCGCCGCGCCACGAGTGGCCAGGCCCAGCAGCAGCGCCAGGCCGACGCCGAGCTCCACCGCGGTGATCGCCCACTGCAGGACGTCGAAGTGCGGCAGGATCACGTCGTTGGTCAGGCTCTTGAGCCCGGGGACGTCCGTCCCGTTCCCGCCGCGCTTGTTGACCTCGTTGTCGAGGATGCTGCGGGTCTCCTCCCGGTTGATGAGGTTGGCCGAGTACGGCCCGATCCGGTAGCTGCTGAACGAGAAGAGCTTGGCCAGGCCGTTGGCGAACAGGATCAGCCCGAAGAAGATCCGCAGCGCGGCGAGCCCCCGCGCGAGCGTGTCCGAGGCGGGCAGCCCGTCGTCCCCATGGGTGCCCACGGGCTCGACGACGGAGCTCATGCCACGGCGAGCTGCTCGAGGGACAGGCCGCGCGCTTCCACCCCGCGCCACCACCAGACCGCTCCGGCGGCGGCGCCGATGAGCCAGAAGGCGGCCAGGAGGCCGAACGCCGACCACAGGCCGAAGGAGACCGCCAGCTCGGCGAGCACGATCTGGCCGACGATCGCTCCGGTGCGCCCGACCGCGACGCTCGCGCCGATGCCCGTCGCCCGCAGGTGCGTCGGGAACAGCTCGGAGAAGGTCGGGTAGGCCGAGACCCACCCGCAGGTCGCGCAGAACACCGCAAGGGTGAAGGTCGCGAGCGTCAGCGCGGCCGACCCAGTGGTCGCCGCCGCGGCGAGGACCAGAACGGATGCAGCCGCGGACAGGTAGGAGAGGGTCACCGTGGGCTTGCGCCCCACCCGTTCGAGCGCCCAGGCCACCAGCAGCCCGCCCGCGAGCGCCCCGACGTTGGCGACGAGGAAGAAGTACGGGACGGTGGTCGCGCCCACGTCCACCGCGTCGGGCACGAGCACGAACACCGCCATGAACGTGAACAGGCCGTAGTAGCCCGCCGCCTCGGAGAAGTCGAGCGCCATACCGAAGAGCAGCCGCCCGCGGTGCTCGCGCCAGAGCTCGGCCAATCCGGCTCCAAGCGACGGGCTGACGGCCGCCGCCGGGAACGTGGCCCGGGCAGCGGTCAGGCCCGTGATCTCGGTGATCACCGCGTTCGCCTCCTCGTGGCGGCCCTGGGAGACCAGCCAGCGCGGGGACTCCGGGATGTAGCGCCGGGCCCACAACGCGTAGCCCGCCGCCAAGCCCCCGAACAGCAGCGCGTAGCGCCACCCGGCCGGCCCCAGCAGCGCGGAAATGAAGAAGATCGAAACCAGTCCGGCCAGGATCCCGCCAAGCGCCCAGAAGTTCATCACCAGCGCGTTGGTCCGCCCGCGGGTCCGCGCGGGCACGAACTCGGCGATCGCCGACGTCACCGCGGAGTACTCGCCCCCGACGCCGAGCGCCGTGATGAACCGAAAGACCATGAACACCGCGAACGTCGGCGACGCAGCAGTGAACAACGCGGCCACCGAATACGTGACGAGGGTCACGACGAAGAGCCGGCGGCGGCCCACGCGGTCGGCCAACCAGCCGAAGCCGATCGCGCCGAGCATGATCCCGACGAACCAGACGACGAACACGGAGATCTGCTCGCCCTTGGACAGTGAGAACTCCGAGGCGATCGACGGGATCAGCGAGCCGATAATCTGCACCTCGAAGGCGTCGAGCATCCAGCCCACGCCGAGCGCGGCGGCGATGCGGGTGTGCATGGGCCGCCACGCCGAGCGGTCGAGACGATCGGCCATCTAGCCCACCACCACGGGGCCGGCGGCGACCGCGGCGACCAGATCGTCATAGCCCGAGGCGTCGAAGTCCACCCAGGCGTTGACGTACTCAAGCGCCATCGGCTCGCACAGCTTGGGGTCTGCGACGTCCATGCCGCGCAGCAGCTCGGCGAAACGCGCATGCCGCCCCTCGTCTCCGCCGGGCAGGACCGTGAAGCAGCAGTGGTGGAACGGCGGCGACGTCCAGACGACCCGCAGCTCCTCCGCGTCGCCCAGGCGCGTGATCGCGTCGAGGGTCACGCTCGAGACGACGCTCGAGACGACGCTCGCCTCGAGCTCCCCCGAACGGACCCGGGCAAGCTGCGCAAGCTCCGCGCCGCCCGTGTCGCCGTGCTTGCCGAGATCGCGGTCCAAACGCGTCGCCTCCATGCGCTCAGCGGGGTCGAACCCCTCGGCGCGCAGGGCGTGGACCGGCAGGATGTGCGCCTGCGGGGAGTCCGCGTCACCGAAGCCGACACGGGCGTCGACCAGGTCCTCCAGGGACGCCAAGTCGCTGTCGGCGCGGACGACGAGGTGGCTGCGCCACCCGCGGTCGGTGTCACGCATGGCGATCGCCCCAGCACCCGGTGCCTGCTGCAGGGTCAGCACGTGCGCCAGGTTCGTGTTCCAGGCCGTGTCCAGCTCGCCGGCCAGCAGGGCGTCGACCTGCTCGTCGTAGCGCGCGTGGAAGCTCACGTCGAGGGGGAAGCCCTGCTCCGCGAACCAGACGCCGAACAACTCCCAGATCTCCTCGACCTTCGGGTGGTAGACGACCGCGCCCAGGCGGTACGCACGATCAACGGGCAAGAGGAGCTCCTGACATAGGTTGCCCGTCCGACCCGCCGCGCTCGCGAACGGTTCACCCGCCACTCGCTCATGCCCGCGCGCACCAGCCCTTCCCCCCAATCACGCGCGATGACATGTCTCACAAACGACCGTTTCTGAGACGCTGGCCGGCGTGATCTCGGAACGGACCGTTAGAGCGTCCAGAACCCATGTCCGAAATCTGCGTCTCAGGCTCGATGCCGTCGGACCCTTGTGAGACGCTTTCGGGATGGCGGCGCTGCTGGGTTACGCGAGGGTCTCGACGGGAGCGCAGGAGCTCGCATTGCAACACGAACTCGCTCAACGCGGCCGGGTGCCTACGGATCGGGCCGAAGAGCTCGAAGTCGAGCCGTCGACGCTGCTCGTCGACCGTAGGAGGCTGGCGGAATCACCGCAAGCATCGACTCGTGACGCGGCGGCGGGCCGCGCCCGAACGGCCAGCGCTCGAAAGACTGTTTGGTCGGGGAAGCTCGGTTCGTCTGCAGCGGACGCCACGCCCGACCCGGATCCCGGCCGCGAGGCGGGCCGCGCGGAGGTTCGACCCGAAGCTCTCCTGCTCGCCGCTCGGCACGGATCGCGCCCGACCGGACAGCGACGGCGCAACTCAGCCGACGATCCGTCGTTGACGAAGCATGCTCGCGCGGATCACCGTCATCGCGGCCGGCCTCCTGGCGCTCGCTCCCGGGTCGTCCTCGGCCGGGGTGGTGAGCGCCGTCCAGGGACCGATAACGTGCTACCGGACCGTGTGCGACGCGACGCTGGCCGTGACGTACGCGCCCGCAGAGGGCGAGCGGCTCGACGCCGCCTTCACGACGGAGGCGGCTGAGACCACCCTGACGGTCTTCGACCCAGGTGGCGTCCAGGCCGCCGAGGGCTGCTCGTCGACCGGCGCGACCACTGCGCGCTGCGTGCTGACCGAGCCGGTTGTCAACGCCCCCTTCGTGTCGCTCGTCGCGCGAGGCGGCGACGGCGACGATCGCCTCGTGGCAGACCGCAGCTTGTTCCGACCCAAGCTGAGCGGCGGAGCGGGCAACGACGTGCTGACCGGTCGCGGCGACCTGGACGGCGGCCCGGGCGACGACGATCTCGACGGACTCGGGGCCACGGACGCGATGCTCGACGGGGGATCGGGTGCCGACCGGCTGAGCGGTGGCGCGGTGTCCTACTCCGATCGGCGTGAGGCGGTGCGCTTCGATGCCTCTAGACCAGGCTCCTCGGCCGGTGAGGCGGGCGAAGGCGACATCGTGGGACCCGGCGTGTTCGCGATCTTCGGGGGCAGCGCCGACGACGTCCTGACGGCTCGGGATCAAGGGACCGCTCTGTACGGCGCCGGCGGGGACGACGTGCTCGTCGGCGGCTTTGGAACCGACCGCCTGTTCGGTGGGTCCGGATCCGACCGGCTCGACGGGGGCCGCGGATCCGACCGCCTCGACGGTGGTCCGGGAACGGACGAGCTCACCGGCGGCGGGACGTCAAGGGGGCGTGACGTCCTGGACGGCGGCAGCGGCAACGACGCGTTCGACCTCCGCGGCGGCTCGCGGGTGCTTGCCCGGGGAGGCGCGGGGGCGGACGACGTCCGCGGCCCGGGCGCCGGGGACGTGGTGTCCCTGCGCGGCGGTGGCCGCGACCGGGTCAGATGTGGGCGCGGGCTTGCCGCCGGACCCCCGGCGACCCTGCTGCTGGATCGTCGCGACGTCACCACCGGCCGCTGCCGGGGGGTTCGGCGCAGCTCGACGCGCTGAGCGTCGCAGGCGATGTCTGTGCCGTGCCTACTTCTCCCGCCGCACCGTCGTCTTCTTGCCCTTGATCGTGCTACCGCGCAGCGCGGCGCAGGTCGCCCGCGAGCAGGCCTCGCAGCTCGGCCGAGCGCAAACCGCAATCGCCCAATACGCGAAGCAGCGCGACGTCGCGCTTGCCGATGACCGCGCGACGGTCCGGGACCCGGAGGAGGTTCGCGTAGTCGGTGTCGGTCAGCGTCTCGGGCGGGCCCGCTCGGTGGCGCGGGACGCGGACGCGGTCGGCCTCCTCCTGCAGACCGAGGTCGCGGGCCAGGGCGCGGACCATGTTCAAGTAGACGCGCCGTGTGGCCGGCGACGCGGGTACTCCCCACGCCCGCCGCGGACCTCGAGGTGGCGACCGAAGGCGGCGATCGCGTCCCCGGTCAGGTCGCTCGTGACCGGTGGCCGGTCGAGCTCGCCGCGCAGCCAGTCGCCGAAGCTGCGGTAGATCGACGCGTACTGCTTCCGCGTCGCCGGCGACGCGGCCCGGGCCGCAAGGCGCTCGCCGGCGAGGAACAGGTTCTCTTCGCGGGCGCCTACGCGCGCGAGGGCCAGGTCGAGCTCGAGCGCGTCGGCCTCCTCCCCCACCTCGAGCCCGTCGATGAGCTCGGCCGTAGCGACCACGGCGGCGGCCGGCTCGAGGAGCGCCTCGGCGACGACCTCCTCGTGCGGGACGGCGCGGCCGTCGAGGGTGAGCTGCAGCTCGGTGCCGGGCCCGACGAGCGGCGCATCTGGGAAACCGGTCATCTCGGGTGACGATAACCATGGGAACGGACGTTCCCCGTGCGGCTCGTCGGGCCAGGCGCCGGCGGAGCGGTGTGATGCGACGCCTCCGTGTCAGCGACGACGACACACGATGTCAGCGACGTCGTCGACACGGGGTGCCGTGCCGTAAGCGGATCCCTGACCGGCACGAACGCTCACGACGGGCGGGGCTGGTGTAACTACAGCCTCGGCGAGCTCGAGCTGCACCACGTTGTACTCCAAGTCGCCGATCATCGCGACCAGAAGCTCGTCACCTTCGCGCCCACCCCCGACGACCAAGCACGGATCGCCAAGTTGCTCGCCAGGCGATCCTGAATGCCCTACTACGTGCCGCGAGCCGACCCCTGAGCGCCGCTGGCCGGCGAGCAAACTCCCAAGCTCCTGTCGCTCGCCACGCCGAGGTGGCGTCCGGGCGTCACGATCCGCGGCCTTTACGGAGTTGCGGTTGCGCCGGACCCCGCCGTGCGGCTGAAGCGGAGCAGGAGCTTCTGGTCTCGGTAATAGTCGAGCCAGTCAAGCAGCCGACCCCGGCCGTGATGCCCGTGGCCAGCGGTGGGCACGAAGCCAATCGCGAGCCGGGCGGCCGCTGCGTGGAACCCTGCCGCCTCAAAGACGGCGACCACCTCGTCGATATCGTACAGCTCGGGCAGATGCAGATCCTCGACGTTGGCGCGATGCCACTGCGCCATCAGCGGGCTGGCGGCGTGAACACCCATGACCGCGTGGTACACGCCCCCGGGCACCAGGGCACCGAACATCGCGCGGGCGTGCGCCGGAAGGTCGTGGAGCAGGTAGAGCACCTCGTGGCTGAACGCTGCGTGAAAGCCACGCCACCCGGCGGGCATCGTGTCGGCGGCCTCGAACTGGAGTGGCCGCTGCCCGGCGAGCCGCCGGGCGTCCTCGATCGCCCCAGAGGCCGGGTCATAGCCGCATCCCTCGGCGATGGCGCACCGATCGGCGAGCAGCCGGAGAAACCCGCCCCGGTTGCAGCCGGCGTCGAGGACCCGCCTGCCGGCGAGGTCGATGTCGATCGTCTCGAGCATCGCCCTCCAGATGAACGCGTGCTCGTCCTGCATCGCCTCGTCCGCGGCCGCGTCCCGCCAGTAGGACTGGGTCATCGCGCTCACCTTACGCCACAGGCGGGTGAAATAGATCCTCTCCGTGTCGGCTACGGCAGCCACTGATGATCGAGCCGCGCTCTGACAATCTCGTACGCCGATCGTCCACCGGCACCGGCACCGGGTTCATGAGTCAGGGTGGGGCGGCGGTCTGAGGCGGGAGCCAGGCGTCGAGGCGCTGGTGGTAGTCCGGGGCGGGTCGTAGCCCGCGGCCGGTGGTGTGAGAGAGCCATCCGAGGTCGATGAGTCGGGCGGTGATCGCTGCGGGGACGGCTCCGGCGAGGTGGGGTCGTCGGTGGGTCCAGTCGATGCACGTGCGGGCCAGGATTCGTCGGGAGCGCACGAGCGCTTCGGGATCGAGACCGAGCGCGAGGAGTCGATCGCGGCCGCGGTCGGTGATGATGTGATCTCGGTCACCGCTCGGGCGAAGCGCGCCGTCGGCCAAGAGTCGGTCGCGCAGCTCGACGCCCAGGCGCCCGGCGAGATGGCCATAACAGGAACGTGCCTCGACGATCCTCTGCTGCGCCTGGTCCTGGCGCAACGAGCGGATCGCGGCCGGTGGGGCGATCCGGGCGATCGCCTCCAGCGCCGCGGCGACATCTGGGCCGGCAAGCTCGTGGTAGCGATGACGGCCTTGAGAGCGCACTCGAACGAGGCCGCTGTCGACGAGCTGGCGCAGGTGCGCGGTTGCGGTCGCCGGGGCGATCCGTGCGTGGCGGGCAAGCTCGCCGGCCGGGAGTGCCCGGCCGTCGGCGAGCGCGGTGAGCATCGCGGCGCGGGCGGGATGACCGAGCAGCGCGCCGATCGGTGCGAGGTCCCGGTCGTGACCCAGGCCGAGTTCGTCGCTTGGCATGACCCAAGAGTGCCACGTCGACAGTTCAGGTCAGGGCAAAGCGGTGCGCGCCTACCGTCCCGTTCACGTCAACGAACGTGAGGAGCATCAACATGTCTGACCAGCCAATCAAGCCCAGCACCACGACCGTCGATCCCGCGGTCGAGCACGTCTTCATCGCCTGGGACGACGCCCTTGGCGCGAAGGACCTCGACGCCGCGATGGCGCTCTACCATCCCGACGCCACGCTCGAGAGCCCGCTCGTCTGTCACCTCCTCGGCGTCGAGGAGGGCGTCGTACGCGGGCGCGACGCGCTGCGGAGCTTCGTGGCGAAGGTCTTCGAGCACCAGCCGGCAGAACGCCGGCGATTTCGCACCGGGTTTCTCACCGACGGCCAGCACCTGACATGGGAATACCCGCGCCAGAGCCCCGACGGCGAGCAGATGGACATTGTCGAGGTCATGGAAATCAGCGACGGACTGATAGCTCACCATCGCGTCTACTGGGGCTGGAAGGGCGTCGGCATGCTCCAACGCGACGAACACGGCCGCTAGCCGCCCGCGCGCGATCCGCAGAACGCATCCACAGACGCCGCCCGGGCCGACCCCAGAGAACGTCCGGCAAGGGATCGGCCTGTGGGATCGTCGATCAGGGTGATGGCGGGGGCGCGTGGCAGACTGAGCAGCGTGTCGTTCGAGAGCAACATGCCGCGCTTTGCGCTTGACGGGCTTGCGCATCCGATCGTTCAGGCGCCGATGGCTGGAGGGCCGTCAACGGTCGCGATGACGGTAGCGGCGTGCGAGGCCGGCGCGCTTGGGTTCGTGGCGGCGGGGTACCTTTCCGCCGAGGCGCTTGGTGACAAACGGGTAGCGGTTCGCGAACGCACGGCCGCTCCGTTTGGCGTGAACGTGTTTGCTCCGCCAACCGGGCGGGCTGACCCGCGGTCTGTGGCGCGCTATACCGAGCGGCTGCGCGGTGAAGCAGAGGCCTACGGCGTGGCGCTCGGCGAACCCCGCCACGACGACGATGGCTGGCAGGACAAGCTTGCGCTCGTGCGCGAGCTGCCGGTCCCGGTGGTCTCGTTTACCTTCGGCTGTCCCCCGGCGGACACGGTCGCGCGACTTCGCCAGGAGGGGATCGCCGTCTGGGTGACCGTCACCTCCCCAGTCGAGGCGGCCGAGGCGGCGGCCGCGGGCGCGGACGCGTTGGTTGTCCAGGGCGCCGAGGCGGGCGGCCATCGCGGCTCGTTTCGCGACGGTCTCGCGGACGTTGGTCTGCTCGCGCTGCTACAGCTTAGGATGCGTAGATAAATAAGTTGGAGGATTCGTTGTCCTGTCGTGGAATCGCTGGGTGGTGGTCGATGAGCGACTCATCGGTGAGCGGTTCCGGGCGTT
>JAABUS010004905.1_pt1 | contig 18476 bp, 16 predicted proteins | sample 5560161 | NCBI WGS metagenome assembly JAABUS01 (sample SAMN10711885, study PRJNA513376) | rock metagenome | isolation source: Antarctica rocks | place: Antarctica: Victoria Land, Trio Nunatak nord | collected 2016-01-04 | reverse complement strand
CTCCACTCCTGCGCCGGCCTGCTCAGAACCTCCGCGTCGGCAAACCCCGGCGAGGCGGAAATGAAGGACTTGATGGGCATAGATAAAAAGCTGTACAAGTGCCGGAACCCCGAGAAAATCGATCTGGTGGGGATCAACAAGGCGCAGAAGCGGGAGGGGAAGGCGGACGAGGGGCTGAATGAGAAGGTGGTTAAGAAGAGGAAGCTGGAGCGGGAGAAGGAGGAGAGGGAGTTGGAGGAGGTGTTTGGGCCTGCCATCGCGAAAAAGGATCCAGACTAAAGGATTGATACAATCTGGACGATGGAGATGTCCCCTGCCGACGCACCGGATAAGAACAAAAGCTCTACACGTACGAGCAAGTGATGAGCATGGATACCCGCCTTCAAGGGATTTCGCAACGCGGGCTACACCCCCTCCCCACTTCACATCCCGTCCTAAAACACCAGCCAACCCAGGTCCTTGCTCGCCTCAGACAGCGTCGTGGTGGTACAGCAACATAGGTTATCGAGCGTTGGCGGTAAGTAGGAGTGGTATATCGATACATGGAGTCCTGGGGAGAGAAGAAGTAGGGATGGATGGGCGGTAGGATGGATGGAACGAAAGTGGGAAGGGCGGGAGGGATGGAGAATTCGGATCAGTTGGTATCCCTAGTGCGGAACAGACTCCCTAAAGACCGCACCAGAAATTTCGTACGAAGAGAAACTGCTTGAGAGACCCAAAGAAAGCTCCTCGAGTCAGCAAATCTCCCATCTAACCCAATACCTGCTCCACAAACCCCCCAACCCGTTTTCCCTAAAGCTATTGTCACAAAGCCAAGAGTTTGCAATACAAAACCGCCAACATATCTCACACATTAAAAGCCTACCTTAAAAAAAAAATTGGTCCGAGGCGGCACATCGATACCATCACCTCGTATTTACGACGCGTATATCTAACTAGAACTAGATCCCAGCACGCTTTCATATCAAATACATGACCCAACGCTCAAATGCAGCAACCGCAAGATTTGACACCTAGAACCCCCCCTCCCCCATTTTAACTTTTCCTTACACCATCACCCCCCTCCCCCCAAAAGTCCTTCCTTCCACCAAAACGATCACCGCCCATAATTCCCCTCTGGGAAATCCAGCCGACTGCCCCCTCCACCTGCATACCCGCCATGGTCATGACTCAGTGCCAAACCATCCCTAAACGGATCTCCTGCTCCCGCTCCCCCCTGCAGTTCCGCCGGCCTGCCATACGCCCCACCGCCACCACCAGCCCCCACGCCACCGGCACCGTGGTAGCTCGTGTCGCCCGTGTCGTAGCCCAGTGGACTTGGTGCCCGGCCCCGAAACGGGTCTTGCACGGGGTGGAGTTGGTCAGGATGGTCGTATGGTCGTTGACCGCCATGGTAGGCGGTGTCGTCGTCGACGCCGCCGGCTAGGGGGCTGGGCGCGTGCGCGCGATCGCCATGCAGGAGCTCGTAGTCGTCGTGGTCCTGGCGGTCGGAGCGTGGGCCGAGGGCTTCTTCTTCGTCGAATTCGTCGTGCGGGTTCGAGGAGAAGGCGTATTTGGTTTGGTCTTCGACGGGAATGGGTGCAGCGGCGTGGGCGGCGCCGGGAAGGGAGCCGTTTTTGCGGTAATATATTAGGCTGTAGACTGAGATGGCGCTGGTGGCTAGGAAGAGAAAGCTGGATTGAGGGGATGGTGTGTTAGCTAATTATGGTTGAATGGAGGATAGAGAAAGGCTGGGGGGTTTACAAAACCACAACGCCCATGCCGATGGTGGCCTGGGAGAGCTTGCATTTGCTCTCTGTGCCACCATCGAATGCCGCGCAACCTTTCAACTTGTGATCTTTGTCTTTTGCCTCGCCGTTGCTGATTCCTGTGTTTGTATATACTGCTACGCCGATAAACGCCGCAAACCACAGGATTGTAAACAGGACATCGAGAATGGCAAAGGCGTATGGATTTGCGAAGCGCTTCGTTCTTTGAAATGTCGGTATCGCTGCTTGGTAGATGAGGACTGGTATACAGAACCAGCACTGCGGACTATCAGTTCTGGAAAAGTCAATGGAGCTTGGGCGTTTACCAGTGCGAAGAAGTATTTTGTTCGGCTGTCGCTGGGGCCTTCTTTTACCAGAATTGCAATGGTCAATGCCCAGCCAAGGAAGATGACGAGCCCTTGGAGTCCGTGGAGAGCATTCTTGCCCTTGTGCAGGTAGTTGTGGGGTAATTGCATGGTGGGGGTTCAGGACCAGAGTGCTCCGGCCTATTAATGGCCTGTAGGAGGATTGTAGAACCAGCCAAAACCCGATAATCGTGAGACTGTTCTCAACCCAAGAGAAAAGGTAGCAGTCCAAGGCTGCCTGATAATTATCAACCGTAGGTAAAAAGAAAGCGAAGGAGCCTGAAATGTGGTGGCTATGTAGTTGTCTTAGACACAAGAAGCTCCAGTAAAGTTGGATACACGAAAGACGAAGCAGGTGAAAGCAGCGATTGCTTCAGCAGAAGCTTGCTCAGCCCTGGCCCATGATCAATGTTTTGGGTTGAGGCTGACGCAAAAAACCGCGAATCCTACCTTACCGAGCCTTGCCGAGATTTAGGGCTGATTTATGCATGGATCATCAATCCAGGCATCACTCATCTCCAAGTCTTGCAAGACGGGGATTTGTACGATGGATAGTAGAACTCATAGAAATGCCAAGAAGTTCAATGGATGAAACAAAACTGCCCTAGAATCTGGGTTCGAGGGCATACGGTCAGCAATGTAGGGTTTAGTACATGAGTGTCGAGACACTTATAGTCTCTCGTCATGACCATCTATCAATATTCGGGGTATAACGCTGATGAGAACACCGATAGAAACAAGTATAATCCCATTAGACCGCTCTTCCATTCGCAACAGCTTCCTCCGCCCCCGGTACCGTTCGCCTCTCCGCTTCCGGCATATCTGTCCTCTTATCCGCCGGCTGAACCCCCTTTTCTTCATCTCGAAGAGTTTGGCTACTATCCTCTGATGAACCCTCTGGAGTATCGCCAAAGGCCTCGTCTTCGGTGTTTATCCGCCGGGCTATCATTCCCTCCTGTTTGTCTTCATTCGCCTGTTTACTTCGGCCAGAGTAGTCGCCTGGGCCTTTGCTCCCATTTGGCACGTGAAATCTTTTATCCACTCTCACAGCAATATAGAGAATGACCACCAAAATTTCCACAGCGACGTTGAAAATGTAGAAGCATGCCTTGTTGTGGTAAGGCGCAGGATCGTTGAGAGGCCGAGGGGTTTTGTAGTTTGTGCCCACGCGAAAGCTCGCTCCGAGACAAAGCAGAACAGAGGCGGCGAGCAAAACAGTAATCTTTGATCGCCAGCGACCACTGCCAAATTTCTCTACACGGGTCTTGCGTGGTATTAAAAAGTTGACAATGACCAGCGGAATTGGTAAGAAGGCCACAATCGCAAACAGCGTTTGGCCGTAAAGCTGGATGTCTCGATCAATTCGCTTGATGTTGAGATTGAGTGTATAGGAACTCTGCACGGTAGCAGTAACGAGCATCGGAACACTGACGACGATGAGAACATAGATAACGAAGAAGCTGCGGGAAAAGATTGGATGCCAGCCGCTGTTGGGGTGAGAAGCTCTCGTTATCCTCTGGGCGAAAATTAGGTTGATTACGAACAGAAGAATGACACCGAGGGCGACGAAGATCTGCGCGGCAATGGCTAGTCGTATGTTTCGTGGATATTTTGCCCACACTATCCTCAAAACGCAGGTGGTTATTCTAGCCATACAGAAGCCGAACATCATTCCTGACATTAGAAATTTGTGCCCTCGCCTTCTGTTGACTTGGAAGATCGTCATGTTTACGACGGCACCAAGCAGGAACAGGACCAAAAAGACAGCGGTGACCGGGACGTCGACGCCGACAGTAGGCACGCCGCCAAGACTGGCTGTTGTTGGAGCATATGGTCCCGGACCAGTTTGTGGTGGGCCATGGTTTGCGGCCTAGGAAAGACCGTCAGCGATCAAGTCGTTCTGATTGGCATCTGAGCATTACTTACCTGCCTGGCCAGTATTAGTACTTCCATAGTGTGTTCGGGGGAAATCAGTTGACGGCAAGACGACGTTTATTGAGAAAATCCAGCAATTGAAGTCTGAAGGAGAGGCTCATCGGTGGTCTTTTATATAAATTTAAATAACGGGTAGTGGATGGCAGTCGGCCTTCGCACTTATACCTTTACGTTCCTCCAGCCGGGTGACTACCGCAAGAGCCGGAGCGCGAAAACGGTATGAATGCTAAAGGACCACTATTTGTCTCGAAAGGCAGTTGGATGAGCTGGACTGGTGGACGAACAACATCTTAATAATCCTGCGTCCGCAAACGGGAAATGGGAGAGGACGTGACTCACGTGAGGTGGAGGGGTCGCGGCCTCGGCTTTTTTCGAACAGCGAAGCTAACCATCAGCCTTATCGAATTTACCGCAGCAATGCACAGAAAAGGCCCGAGTCCGTCATGGATGCATTCACCGTTCCAGGACACCGGAGAATTCCCACCAGCTGTTCACGTTGTTGCATATCTATTATTACCTGCCTTGGTGTAGAGTGACTCGGGAATATCAAGCCCTGATTATTCGCTGCTGAGATCCACATCCACATGTGCAGGAGATCCTTTACATTATCGCCCCCGGGTCAGGGCACCCGAGGCACCCGAGCGGATGAGAATCATGAGAGGCAGGAATGAACGTCCAAGGGGTTTACGCCAATCTGAAATGGCGATAACTCCGTTAAGTCCAAGGAAGGACATACCACAGCAGATAGCTCGGTGGGACTTTATCTTTGAACGTTGTTCTAAGTATGGAGGCTGATACCACTACACCATCAACATTCAAACATCTTCGTCGTACTGACATTGATTCGACTCCATTTCCGCCGTTGCAGTATACAGGCTAGAAACTGTCCAGGCCAGTAGACATGGTAAAGCCACCACCAAGGCAAGGGGTCCCACACCTCGTACGTTCCCTCCTTCCAGAGTAAGAGATGCTGTAGGAAAGTAGAGCAGCTGCGAGCGTATTCCATGACCTTCATCTTACCCAGCAATACCAGAATCAGCGGCAGAAGGACCGAAGTGACCAGGTCATGGCCAACCCAGTAGTACTTCGGCGGCTTCGTTGGAGAGACAACCTGGTGCTTGTGAGACACTCCATTGCCGTTTACGTGAAGCTTTGACTTTACGGCGCTCATGTAGGCCTGCGCTATCTCAACGCTTTGCCCATTAAACAGGACGACTGCCGTGTGCGCTCTGGGGTTGCATTCGATCGGTTGAAGGACCGTCTCTACCCCTTTTTCGGTCGCATTTTCCTCAGCCAAGAAGTCAAATGATAGATGACCCGTCATGTCTCCTCCAGTTCTAAACACAAATTCCTCGGTGAACTTGAGCATAGCTTTGCTGAGAGCGGACTCTGGAGAAAGCGATTCGTAATGCATCAGTAGCTCCAACGAAGGACAGGCGACAAATACTTTGACCTCTCCGTTCACCACAAGAGCGTGTGTGCAATATTCCTTCCCTTGGATGTATTGCTGCAGCACCCATGGCTTCTCGCTGGAGATCGCGATGTTGGAGACATGGTTATAGGTCTCGCTGACAGTCCGTCTTGGCAGAATCGTCATGTCTCCTCTACTCGCATCATCCACTCCCACACTCTTCATGATGTATTTCTTCTTCTTCGTTCCATGCAGCACCTTGTGAACTGCAGCTCTTGACGTGACGTCATAGGTTTCAGGCGTCGGAAGGCCAAGGCTCTTTGTCTGTTGAATGAAGGTGTTCTTCTCGTGTAGCATAGCAGTAGTCTTCACATCGAATTGGATAGCTTTGCACTGGGTTTTCCTTTCGACAACCTCTTTTGCTTGCCCGTCTTCGACGGCCGAGGCCACACCAGAGCAGCTGACCCAAAGGTCTACCTTCTCCCTTCTCACTATCCTCAGTAGATCTTGTATGTAGTAGGCCGAGCCGTCCTCATCGTTGGGCTTTGGTAATGCATAGAACTTCTTCAGTGCCTTGGAGAACCTGCCATTAACCGGTACACCGTACGGTTCAAAATCCGCTCCGATAACATCATGTCCCGCTTCATAAAACATTCTCGCCAGTGCTAGGCCTTTCGCCATTCCCACACCAGTAACAAGTATGGTTTTTGGGCGGAAGCTTGTTGAGCTGCGCATGATGCGCCTTGGCGTGATGAGTGCCTGTAAGGCATAGCTGTAAAAAAGGATGAAGGTGTCGATTGGTAAGAAGAAGAGGCTAAGGAGGATGAGAAAGGCATTCTGGGCGAAGTGGAGTCGCCAGGAGGAATGTCCGTCGAGCATGGCGAGAAGCGGAGCCTGACCGGGATTGTGGATCGTCAATGCCGCCGGCCAATGGTCAGTTGAAGTTGTTGCAATTCATCATGACCTACTGCAAAGATATAATGACTACCTATTGTGACTCTCCGGTGTGTTGCAGCTTGTGTTTCTTCTCTCTACCTACCTATTATGTTTTCATGGCTGGATGTTTGGTAGAGGTACGTCATTTCGGCGGCTGTATTGGTAGTACCTAGGTACTATCTAAGGTACACTTCACTCTAACCTCACTTCATTCACGGAGAAGATATTGCAACAGAGCAATTTAATCATACAAGAACGTTGTTGCACAATCATCATGTGAAGTGGCGGGATTACTTGATGAATGGTTAGAAAATGACTATCTAAGTACTACCAAAAACGAAACTTTTGGCTCCTAAGTATCCCTCCGTCATAAGCGCCTTACTTTATCATCAACCACCACCCGTCTAATAGTTCACACCAATTTTATGCACGGGCACCGTTAGTGAATCCATTCGCACCGTTGGTAAGCCCATTTGCATGGCCATTGGAAAGCTTTCCCTTGATACCATTGACGCCATTGACATGGCCGTTGGCATGTCCATTGGTGTGGCCATTGGTAACGATTCCACCATGAATATGGCCATTTCCATTCAAACTTCCAGCTGCTTCGGCCGCTGTCTCGATGGCATCTGCCTCGGTTTTGAGATTATCTGTGTATCCAGTATCGCTGGCATCAACGTAGGCCTCAATGCCCTCTCCATTGCGGGGATATTCTTTCATGAGTTCCTTGTGTCTCCGCAAAGCCGTGTTAAGCTCCTTCACCTCAATGTCGTTGATGAATGTGCAGGACCCAATTGGGTTTGGTACAGCTGCGCGAAGCTTGCCGTCTCTAGTTTTGAGGATGGCTGCGGTGCCCTTATCAAGGATGTCCTCGTCGAACATGTGATGATCCATTGAGAGACCAGCGCGCGAAAAGAGATTGAGAAGTCGGCGATGTTCGGCGTCGCTGATGAGTCCTCTCGAATTTGCTAGCGTGGCCGAGTAAGCCATATCTATAGATATAGCATGACCGTGGCGTAGGGGCGTCTCAGGTACTAGCTCGTGCAAAGGCGACCATCTATGATGAAGTCAGCGGGTGTGTCAAAGATTGATATGTATTTCCTTACGTGTGACCGTATGCAATGACTCTGTCTAATCCGATCTCATGCAGATTCGGAGTTTCAAGTTTCAGCATCTCATGAATCCCTTCTTTGTTGATCTTATCCGCAGCCTCGCGGACTTCTTCCGGAGCACCATCGGTCCTTCCGAAACCAGTCGCGATAAGTTGCTCGCAGTGCTTGTCCAATAAGTTGAAAGTATCTAGATGCGAGCAGGTCGAGATCTTGATCAACTCCGCAAAACCGTTTCGGATCTGCGCCGTAGGTAGGGTTCGTAGGAAAGTGAAGTCGAGGAAGGTGTGCATTGGTGCATGGTAGGCACCAAGGCGGTTCTTATAGTTGCCATAGTTGACGGCGACCTTGATCGACACCGAAGCGTCTATTAGACCAATGACAGTGGTCGGGACCCGGATGAAGTTGGTGTTCCTGCGGTACGCCGCACAAGCGAAACTGCATAGGGACAAGGGTCAGCACATGGTCTCTAGTGGATGACAACTCCTAGGAGATTGATGGGAGAGTGCCTTGATATCATCTCTGGCAATGGCGAATTTTACCCAGCAACGTCGGTTACAAGGCCACCTCCAACAACCAGAACTGGCTCCTACTCCGCATTAGTGACCCGATCCCCACGGGCACGAAGGCAGTATCAGGTACCTTCCGGTAGATACCAAACTCGGTCATCGAGTCCACAATGCTCAAGAATGTCGGAATGGTTTTCGCCTTCTCTCCAATTTTGGTCTTGTGAACTTTAAGCTCAAGGTTGTAGTGCTTGAAGTATTTCTCGATCTGATCGCCGTAGACGTTGTAGACATTCATGTCAGTGACGGCTAATACACGGCCCCAACGCTGATAACATTCTGCCAATTGGCGGTTTTCCGGGTTGAACACTCCGTCGAGAAACGTGAAGTCGTAAGAGATCTTCTCGTAGCCATCGACATGGAAACCATTCTTAGTCTCTAGAACAGATGCTGTAAAGTCCGACATGTTGAAATGTTCTCGTGTTGAATACTATGTGCTCGGTCAAAGAAAAATTGAGGTTGTTGAAGAGACAGTTAAGAACTTAACATGTGGGAAAGATAGCCATTAAGAAGCAAAGGATCAAAGGCCACGGGTATCCTTGATTCGTTGTAATGAAGTAATCATGGCCCACGCTCCTAGCACGAAAATGCTCCTATTAACTCAAATCAATTGTGAGTTTCAATAGGAAACGCCAGTAAGACGAGGATTCGCCTCCGGCTCCCCTGTCATCTTCCGTACTCTCACAAGGACCGGCCCAGAGCAGGAGAATTCGAGGATCCGACAGATTTCGCTCAATCAGCCTTAGCTCGCGGTGACCAGGGTGGATGGCGTACACGAAATGATGCTCAATGAACTCATGGCCTCCCCCAACCCCTGGCAACAGTGGTAGGCACCCCAATCAAGAAGAGCATTTTTCTTTTTCCATTGGTGGGTTAGTACATTCGCCCGACGAAGGTTGCTCCGCTCATTGTCGGTAGTGGAACACTGGTTGGAGTCGATATCATGTACCTAGCAGATAGTTTGTGGTTGTACATTGACATCATGATCCACTAGCAAAATGTTTTCGCTTACCTGGGTAACGCCCCACAGATCTATACAGCGTCAGATCTCGGATAGATAGAGTTAGAAGCCATGCCGGCTACGGAAAAGGGCGCAAGGGGTTGAGTGTGGAGAGGATTGCGCTGATTTGATTTGATTTGATTTGATTGTCGAATACTGGTGCCATATTGGCGTTCAGCTGGGTAACGTATGTCAAGCATGCATATGCGGTGATTTCTAGCCTACCTACTTTGCGTAACCTGTCGCGACAGTAGTAGGTAGGTAGTAAAGGAAGTAATGACCTCAACGTACAGAACCGCGGTGGACAAAGAGCTCTAAGTTACTTAAAGCAAAGATGGTCAGATGGATTACCGTGGTTGCGTGGCGCCTTGGCACTTCGCGGCAATTGAGGCATTGGAGTGGATCGGCTTCTAGGTAGCCCACTAAGGCTACCCGGTACTTCCCTCCGTAGTACTCCGTCAAGTACAGGCTACGTGCGGTGTGTAACAGTGTAAATACAAAGTAATTGGGCTAGGTAGGCAAGGCAAGGTACTTGGAGAAAGTGATGATGACGAAGGATACTCTCTATAGGATCTTGTAAGTTGACTCGCATGTGACAACTGCCTACCTTTGTGTCATGGTTAAATCATGGAAGCTCTGCTGAACCAAGACAAGTTGCAGCAGAAGCAATCTTCACGGTAGCTGAATAATTATTATTGTAGGAAGACGATATATAGGAACACTGAATATCAGCAGGCTACAGAATCAGGCTATAGGAATGCCCGGATCAACAATGTCACACAGCGAACACACCAAGTTCGACGATAGCAAGGCCTATGTTCCCCAAGAGGAAGAGGGCAAAGCATTTGTCGGTACACCTTGTCGGCCCGCGTATGTGTGCTAATCGGTATTTTAGTTCGACGACGGCCGAGAGATAGAGCTGCTTCACTTCGTATACAACCATCCGTCGATTGACCAAATCCGCGGCTGTCCAAGTCGTGTCCTGCAAGCCGTCGACGAATACGGTCGGAGTAAGAAATACCTCATGAATGTTGGAGACGACAAGGGCAAGATCGTGGCGAACTTGATTGCAGAGGCGAAACCGCAGGTTATGGTTGAGCTCGGAGGCTATATCGGGTACTCTGCTTTGTTGTTTGGCAATGCGGTTCGTGAGGCCGGAGGGAAAAGGTACTTCAGCCTGGAGAGGAACCCTGAATTCGCGGCTGTGATCATGTCTTTAATAGATTTGGCTGGCTTGAGTGATGTTGTCAAGGTGGTTGTTGGATCCAGCGCCGAGTCGATCAAAAGGCTACACAAAGAAGGAACGATCGACCATATCGACCTAATGTTCCTCGATCACTACAAGCCCGCATATACTACAGATCTGAAGCTTTGCGAACATCTTGGGCTTGTCACACCTGGAACGGTTTTAGCGGCGGACAACGTTATCAAGCCAGGGAATCCTCCATACCTGGAGTATGTTCGGAGCCGGGTGCAGGACAAGCGACGAAAATACGACTCAGAGGAAACAAATGGAGGGGGTGATGGTTTTGCCGATCGAACCAAAAACCAATATCAAGCACGAGAAGGAGATGAGCACCTAAGCACGGAAGTAAAAGGCAATCCGAATCTCGTATACGAAAGTAAACTGGTCAATAGCTTCGAACCAACGGGGGATCCAGTAAGTCTAGAGACGAACTGTCAAAGACCACTTGAATTGCTAACAATTACCAGGATGGCGTAGAAATAACCCGATGCGTAGGGGAAGACAAATAAAACTGAGAGTAGACAGTTCACACACAGCCCTAAAACCTCTCAACAATGGTAGAAGACAGGTCTTGACTTACCGGAAGCACCTGGGAGTTATCCGAGTGCGGAATCGAAGAGCATAGACGCGTCTTATGCAGCCAAGTTCTGGGTTACGCTAGAATTCCATTCCCTTTGATCTGGGAGATGGTCGTATTCTTTGGACGGCCTAGCGAGTCTATCAATCCAGAGAAAACCGAAGTGTTGCCAAGAATCCTGAAAAATAGCTAGATGTACGACGCTGGGGCGAATAGCGCTCAGAGGAATATGGATGATGACATTCGCTGCCACCTAAAGTTTCCAGTGGAAAAGAATATCACAAGCAAGCGTTCAGGCTGCTGTATCGTGATACTGTTGTATGTTGCTTGGAGGCTGCCTATCCTAGAAGGCTTTCCAGCAGCACCTAGGGCGGATAACTCCATTACAGTAGCGGGCCTCAGCCCTACGAGGCGGAGGTTCTTTAATTCCAACAACTACCTAGGTATGCCTAGCCACATCATCGTTGGAAGTTTCATGCCTTTCAAGCCTCCTCGCAGTAATGACTCCTTCTGGCTACAGTCAAGGCACGCCGGCCAGCGAGGGCGCGACTTACATCATGCCTTTTCTCCGTGAAAAACCCGAACTCGACTAGGCCTTTATCTGGCTATTTCGCTTTACGCATCCTCTGAGGTTCACCCTAATTGGGAAAACGGCACGACGTCTGTAGCAATGATGTTCGTGTTTCCCCTGTCATCTCAGTAATGGTCTGAGTATGGACCAGGGGTAACCCACAATTCCTCTTTCGGGAGGAGGTCAGTTCGGCTCTGTTGTTTTATACGTATGATACTCTAGAGTATCTGTCATCATGTCGGAAAGCTAGGAATGTGTATGTTGAAGTCTCTCATCCACGCCAGCTCATTTAACTTCTCGAATGAATTTGTACTCCGCTTGCGAAGCTCTTCTCGAAGAAGTCGTTCACTTTCCACTATCACCATCCTGGTTTGACACTATTGCGCTTTTTAGTAAGAAAGTTGATATCCTTCGTATTGTCTATCGTGTGCTGCGTCTCTAAGTTCGTTTCATATGGAAAAACCAAGGGGCTTCTGTCCAGGAATTTGGATTCGGCTGCATCAATAGAAGGCGAACTTCTAGAACACGCCTCGTCGCACTGGCCCTGGGCTGACTGCATTCGATCAGTATTAGCGTGATCAGACCCTAATCACGTGCTGATTGGTCACGGGATTAAGATGTCGGGTAATGTTCAATCTAAGCCCTTCTGCGTAATCAACCCGAACTCCTTGAGAATGAAATACTAGATCACTTTAGAATCCTCCAGCACCATGGTCCTTGTTCATCGATTCAGGGCATTCCTTCGGTCTCGGGGGATTATATATCATATAAGTCGAGGTTGCCCTCTCTTTTTCAATTCACAGCAACAGATTTCATTTTTATCATCAGCTTAGTCAATTTGAAACTACTCTATCCTCATCCAACAGCATTACCAACCCAGTCTAAATTGGTCGACCTAGTCTTAACATGACGTCCAAACTCGCCTTCCTTGAAGCCACCGTCATCCGCCGCTCCACCCTCGACCTGAAGAAAGAAGCCACTATTCCCGACGCCCGCGTGGTCGAGCTCGTTAAGCACTCCCTTCTTCACACTCCCAGTCCTTTCCACCTCCAGTCAGCCCGGGCCGTCGTCATGCTGCAGCAAGACCACGAGAAGCTATGGGACATGGCGTACGAGCACAGTAGCAAGGCTACTCCTCCGGAACTCTTCAGCTCCCGCTTCGTCCCCAATTTGAAGGCCTACAAGAAGTCGTACGGCACGGTAGGGCAAATGAACCCGTGCTATGTGTAATTTGCAGCGAGCTATGCTAAACACCCACGGCAGGTCCTTTTCTTCGATGACTCCGAGGCCGTCAACAACATGCCACCCATGCTGGGCAACTTGATCAAGAACTTCCCCGAATGGGTCGAGCACTCCAATTGCATGGCTCAATACATTGGTAAGTGCGGCCACTGGATCCCTCTCCTGTTTTCTCTCTTTTTGTACTCTCCGCATTATTCGTCGACTTACTGTGTTGCAGTCTGGACGGCATTCTGCGCCGAAGGCCTCGGCTGCAATCTGCAACACTACCAGAAATATCTCGGTGATAGCGTCAACGCGGAGTGGAGTCTGCCGTCCAACTGGGTTCTGCGCGCTCAGCTCGTCTTTGGTACAGCCGATGGTCCGCCTCGCGGTGGGGTGGAGAAGCAATTCGCCGATATCGAGCCGAGGGTGAAGGTCTTTGGCGGTGCGACTGCATGTACTGGGAATGTGCTGCGTATATAGAGCGACAAACCGAACTTATGTCAGAGACCACTTCATCTCGTACGCGAGCGTCTTCCCATTTAAATGCTCGCTAACGGGAGAAAAGTCTTGTACTGGCTACCTATCTTGAACCTGATTTCATGCCGCGAACATGATCGTACCGAGATCGTTGAGAGCACTGTCGATTTGGCTGGCACCATGCCTCTTTAACACACCTTACATGTGAGATAACGACAACAATCACTGACACTAGCTCAATGTAACCGTTTTCTAGAAAAGAAAAGAAAAAACCTAGACTCACAGCTTACTTACCGAATTACCATCGCTTACGAGCTTGCTATGAGCGCATGGTCTACGGCCCTCCTTCAGTACACACTGAGAGATTGGGTCGCTAGCCTATCCGGACGGGTTAATCTGTGGATTCGTAGGACTTGATAACAACAAGGCCAGCCGTTGTAGGTAGTTGATGAAGGATAAAGTCCTTTTTTTTTTGGAGGCTGTCGGTTCGTCGTGCCAACCATGATATTGCTCCATGTCATTCGTCGGCCAGTTGCTCTCCCCCATTTCCCCTTAAATGCAACAACCTTCTGCATCACTTTCAGCTATTGGAAACTCATGTGTTTCACATCGGGCCCCGGCTCCTACCCCCTCAAACACTCTTGGAGCTTTTTTTTGATAAGGGGTATTTTGGGTTCGTATCTCTTTTGGATGCCCTCAGTCGAGTCTCCACCACATATGTCTTCCTAACTTTTCTTTTCGGATATACTTTGTATACTCCACCGCGAAGGCCTTCTTGCACGTACCGGCCGCTTCAGTTATGCTCGTCTGTGGTATTCAAGCTCGTATCCGTTCATCTGAAGTTTTCATTGTCAAAGGATTTCAAGCAGGCTCAGGCAAGTGTTCAGACTGCTGTATTGTGATGGCAGATAGCTTGAAAACAAAACATTATCACGCGTTATTTTTTATCTGTGTGAACTAGTAGAAAGCATTTTAACTCAATTATTTTTAAAGATTTCCTATCAGGCTCCCTTCACATCTTCTTTCGCTCTATTTCGATCTCTTGATCTTTCTTCGTACCCACCAACTAACGCTGACTGTGGTTTTTATTAAGAACCAAAACCGGCATTGAGTGAGCTTCAGCTCGGGACATATCTAGTACTTTGTCCACGTGTATGACATGCTTCAACCTGCGCTTTCACAGGCAGCCAGCCGTTCTCGTCCTTGGAGGAGAGTATAGCGCTTTCATTAGGAGCATGAGGGAGGGACATGGTGGCGTGGAGTATGTAGGAAGGAGCTGGTTCCGCCATGTCGGGACGCATGGTGTCCCTTTGGATAATCCGGCTTTCGCGGAGCGACCTATCTGTAGTGTCAATATCCCACTGGCGTTTTTATACCGCATTACCTGTTTGGTATGTAGGACAGTAATGTTGTGTGAAGGATGCTGAATTCAGACTGTTTGAAACCACCTTTTATATGCAAGCACCTTGGACTATCTTATAGTTAGATCCGGTAACGAACCGACGAGTAGAATGAGGGATAAAGCATCAATACCGCGTCGCTTTAGCCAGGGGTAACTTATGATTCCTATGATTAAGCCATATTCTGTGCCTTAAAGAACTATGTAGAAACAGGACATGTCTTCTACTATTCGGGAGGATCTTTCCGATATTCAGAAAATACTGTTTTTTAACTAGTAAATAGGTTATCTTAGAAACGAGTCAACCAGAACCACATTTCGTATCCAAAACCTCTTATAGTACGGCTATATCTTACATGTCAGGTCATGCGTCAGCCACGGCCACGCCGGCCAATGTTCATATTATCGAGAGCATCGTCAATGCCATCTACGGCCTCATCATCAGAGAAGATCTCGTTTTCGCCTGAGCCACCGGGGCTATCTTCGTCATCCTCATCTGCAACTTTTCGATGGTAGACAAGCTGTTGTGCACGAGAACTGGCCATGATAAGCTTTCGAGGTTTGTGTTTAGACAGAGCCCAGTATCTTGGGGGTGCCGAATCTCTTTTTACGCCCGCCCGATGTATAGGAAGTGCAAAGCTCTTGACTAAGTCCAGATTTAGAGCGACCTTTTGGTATTTGCGAAGAACTTCGTCTGCTTTTGGCCAAGCATGCTTGTTCCAGGCACGACGAAGAGTTCTCGTACGTTGCACTCGGTAAGAACTGGCCTCGACGGTGTCGTCGTACTCTCTAGAGTTTATAACTGTTTGTTCGTGGTCGGGGATATCGCAACACGTATCGCACAGCCAATGTTCTAAATCATCATCTTCGTCAAGGCCCACACACTTCATATGATACCATCCGAGGTTACACTTAGCATTACTACATTGAATCATGTCAGGGCTGTAATCATTCCAAGGACAGTTACAAGAGCACCATTTTTCGTATGCACGATCAATCTCGGCAAGGAGGACTGGGATACCCAGCAAAGTTTCCAGAGGCTCAAAGAGCTGACTCTCATCTGGCTTCAGGCGCTGTCGTTCGTAGTCTTCCAATTTTAGGGGTAAGATTGCACAAAACTGAGTATCGCTTCTAATATGGCGGTACTCTGCCGCACAACAGTTCCAGAGATAATCGCGGCCCTTCTTATCCACCTTAAATCTTGGCAGAACATCCGAGTTATGTCGCTGCTTTTCATCTGCAAGAATAGAGATGATTTTGCGGTCATTCCACGCGGAACTTCCACGGGCCAGCTTGAAGAAAACAACAGGACGTTGCCTTTTCCCATCACCATTGATACGAATCAACAGCAGGTCGCCTTCACCAGGGTCTCTATCCAGAATCCAGTTGTAGCTTTCGATCTCAGGGATAATATAGTGCTCACCAATTGGAGTCGTATTTCGTTGATTCCTTCGCCGTGAAGACTGCCTAGGCCCGCACGAACGAGATTGATCGCTCGAACGATGGCCGAAGGGGCTATCAGCTAGAGGAATGTCCAGGTTGTCATTAGAAGATCGACAAGCAGAGCTCGCCTCATGTGGCCTCCATTGATGGAAGAACCACGGCGTATTTGCCACATTTATTGCGATTTGCGATTTCCATAGAGTATCCTCCAGCCGCACCGGAAGTGCATTAGCCTTGATGGCCTGCAAACGACTCAAACAAGCACCAATAGTCGGTTTGTAGGTGTATTCAGCCCAGAATTTGATGATGTCAACAATATAGAGAAGCTGCAAGGCGCTGTCTGCATCTTCTGAGCATCCGCGCCAAAGCGGGACCATAGGCTTTCATCTGATCAGCCATGCGAGTGTAGGGTGGATACGACACCTACATATTGATAGCCTTCATTACGGGGTTTCTTTGTTTCGTAGCACCCCCATATTTCCCAGTCTGGTCCCACACTGGAGAAAAACCAGACAAACGGACAACAATCTTCACATCTTGCTGTATCGAAGATCTTGCGCTGCCAACGTAGCAAGGTCGCCACTTTTCTGGCAGACTGACGGAATGTCGTGGTATGATTTCCTGCGTCTGACTTTTTCGCCTCCCACAACCCGAAGCCGAACATAGGAATAAAGGGATTTGATGAGACATTCCTATAAGGACCTTGAAGTTCAAAATGTTTGAGAGTCTCCGCTAATGCTACATTGTCAAAAAGCTTGACCCTGTCATTGTTTATCAAATCCTCTCTTTGGGTCCAAGGGGCTTGGCTCAGAATATAAGTGCAAAGACCAAGGGTAGCGTCTGGGATTTGGTAGCTACTTCCACCCGCCACGTGACCGTCATCATCGTTGTACGAGAGTTGATTGGCTATGTCAAGGTTTGGTAGATTGCAATGCTGGTCTCCAGATTCACTGAATAATTATGCTTAGTGGAAGGTTCTTAAGACCGTATGGATTTGGACTCAATACCAGAGCTCAAAATCGGGACGCAGTGATTCTCCACGTTGAGGCTTAGGTGCTAGATTTGCCCGGGATCTATCTGTGTACAAAGTATTGATTATTGGACGGCTCCCAGGTGGAAAGTTACGCCGGCAGGCAAGACTTGGACCTCATTAGCTTTGTCGACTGGAAAGGCACTGTGGAATACCAATGATGGAATGGACGCTTTATATCAAGCTGCTCTTCGTCCTTGCGTCTAAATGGGAGGAATACGAGCCTTGAAAGGTCGCTCATCCACTCGGCCTCTGACGATTGAATCATGGATGGGTCACAACAGCAAATCATCAAGTCAGAGGCTCGTTTCATTAGCCGCACATCATAGTCATGAGCAGCGTCAGTGTCAAAAACACCTCGACGATCTTCCCTGTCAGGACCGGACCCGAAGTGGGCTATCTGTAGGGTCTTCGAATTATATACCACTTTGAATATGATTTGTAGCGATTCAGGGCAAGCTTTGGCCGACTCTATGTTTGGTACTCGATCAATATCGTAGTTATGGAGGGCGACCTTCTCAGACAGATTTTTAGGCATGGTGCGGTCAAGTGTGACAACAAAAACCCTTCAGCGAAGTCAACAATTAAATGAAAAGTTCGGTCTACAGACGGCTATAGAACAGTGGAGAAGAAAGAGCCGATTCCAAGTCCCCAGTGATGCAGTGAAATCGTGTCGTGGTCCTCGTCAGCGTCCACGAAAGCCAGTTCTTCTAAGAGACCCATTCTTATCAGCCAAAAGAGTATATGGGGCACAGCCAGGGGACTAATGCAGAGTACACTCTCGAAAAGGAAGGAGATCGACCGGCTTCCCCTCCGTCGAGGCACAAGTGATGTTTCGTGATGTAACCCTAAGATCCTTTAACGACGCCTGTAATCACCACGGGACTCGACAGACGTCGTTCGGGAGCCCTGTTCCACTCCATCAGTTAGCTGGCAGTACCCTCCACTATCGTCGGGATGGGGAAGCGCCATGGGCAGTAGCCTTGGCTGATATTTATGGCACTGACGAGGATGTCAGCAGTGTGGCCGAAAGGTAGAGGACCAGAGCAGTGCCCACAGCGTTGTTGCCTTGCCGCTCCCTTGCCGCTGTCTTGCCGCTTCCCGAGTGCCTAAAGCGGCCAATGCCATGCTTCTTTGCAACAATGGCTATGAATTGAGTCTCTAATGGTAGGATCGAATACAACACCAGTAACGTGAGTAGATGCGCACTAATTTTTAGTAAGCTTGCTTCGTTCGAGATCATAATCCGTGGTTGACTGGTTGTTCCTCCGGAGTGCTCAAGGAAAAGTTCCATCAAAGGTACGATTTGTAAAGACCGTCCGTTCAGTGGCTTCAATAGCGTGATTGAAGGCTTGGAGGAGGGCGCACCACCTCCAATCAATCCACACTACTGAGGATCAACAATCCTCTGAAGGCGGTCACTGTATTCGACAATAATC
>JAABUS010004904.1_pt1 | contig 18479 bp, 21 predicted proteins | sample 5560161 | NCBI WGS metagenome assembly JAABUS01 (sample SAMN10711885, study PRJNA513376) | rock metagenome | isolation source: Antarctica rocks | place: Antarctica: Victoria Land, Trio Nunatak nord | collected 2016-01-04 | reverse complement strand
CATGCAGAAATCGGCCCTTAGCGTTGATCACCAACAGGAGTGGCCCAATCCCCCACCAAAATCCCCACCAAAAGTAATGTATTTGCTGTGGGCAGTCATCAGACAGTCCTAGTAATTTATACCTTTGAAAAATTGTCTTGATGAGGTAGCAATTGAAGCTCTAGAGAAATCTGCCTGTGTAATCCCGCTTCTTTACGCCTGTACGGCCCCCTACCTCGCTAGTAATAGCCTCTATAGCTTCGGCCTCGGCAGCGATCATCTAGCGAAAAGAGTCTTGAAAGTAGCGTTCGAACCAGTTGAAAACAGTAGTCTTCTAGCCGTCCCCTCGTTAAATATTATAAATTCGTTGCATCAAGACAATAAGAATAATGAGCTACGACACAATGATGCTCTCGTCAAACTACTCAAATCTTGCAATGAGAAAACTCAACATGCTGTGCATGAAATGATTGAGATAAAGCACTGATTTAAAGATAATGTCAAAAATTCTCGTTCACTCAAAGTTAGTTGATTTTTTCATTTGCATACAATTCTGAGAAGTGTGCATGTTGTATCAGTAAATGATAATCATAATAAGTTAAACAAAAACAAGTTCTTCTACATTAACAACTTCAACAACTGAGATTCATACAATTCGATTTACAAGAAGAATTTCTTGCATAAAGAAATGAAAGTAGCAGAATACTATTTCAAACGTGAAAGTTGAAGATATTTGAAACTGATTCAATCTCATTGCAGACAAAAATCAAACAATGTATATGTATTATGTTTATGTTTCAGAGCATATACAGAATCATCAAAGTCAATAATGCTACATGATTAATCAACTAAGAAATATAATCATTTCTTGACTTTGCTCAATTAAATTTTTCTTGATGAACAGAAGTCTCAGCTATGAACTGATGAAAACTAAAGTCAAAGTTTAATTTTGCAAAAACTATGTTCTTATGAAATATATATAACAAACAAAGCTTTGCTCATTGCAAGAGTATTATCAACTACAAATTTGATATCATGAAATCAGTCAGTCAAAGTCAATTGTATCAATGAATTTATCTGAAAAATTTAATTGACTTAATGATCACAAGCGATTGTGTTATAAAGAAGTGTGAGTAACTCAGTAGTAAATGTCAGAATCATGTTTAAATGATACAATCAATGAAGATCAGAGTTGATAGTGCTTGATCTTTAAAGATAGCTATAACTGAATATTAAGAATACAGAAGAAGATTAATACAAAAGCTTCTATTTATGTAATGTTCAAAGACTGTGTTAGACTTGAAAGAGATATGTTTATGACATGAAAAAAAGATGATGTAGATGAACAAGATGTTGATGAAAGAAAAGAATGTTAAGAAAGAAAAAAGATATTAAGTCATATCTGAGTTAAATCTGAGTCAAATCTCAATCAGATCATTGACTAGTTTTAATCATTACATAAAATACTCGCTAGCATGCATTGCAAATTGATTAGAGCTTCAGTCTTGTTCAGTCTTATCGATCTTGATATGCTCATAACATTATTTCTTTCTTTGAAAATTCATGTTTGCATGAATGTAGTTCATTTGCTCACTTTTGTTGATAGTTATTTCGTCATTTAGCGCAGTTTGCTTGAATATAGCTTATGAAATTCATTCAAAACTTTCTCTGAGTTATTGAATGTTATGAAAGTCGTACGATCAGAACTATGTATGAGTGAAGACATGATATTCTTTATCTAAGATTGAGATATTTATATATTATCATGACTAAAATAGAAAGAAATCATGAATGAACTCGAAAGTGAGTTCGAGAGTGAGCTCGAAAGTATTCTCGAGCGAGATCATAACAGTTTTCTCATTTTGAAAAAAAGAATGACATTCTCGTCGTGAAGAAACAGAGTAGTAAATGAAATAGATCGAGTATCAATTCTGTAATCGTGAAAAGAAAGCGAAACTTCACTCGATATTTTTCTCATGATCTTGTACAATAATCTTGATGTCGTTCAAAGTCAATATATTCTTGATCAGTGATCGATGCAAAATTCAATTGTTCTTATACAATTCTGTGATAGTTTCATTGTATGTAGTCACGTTGATGATCTCGTTCTTAAGTTCGCGCAGCAAGATGTAGCTCATGCGTTGAAAACTCTCAACATTCTCATAAAGTTCATTGAATTTGCTTAGAGAAATGTATTAAAGCTCATTCTTGAGATTCTGCTCATTCTCGCTGAAGCTCATCATGAGATATTTATCGTTCTTGATCTTCTTTTCGAATGAGATCTTGATCTTCTTTGATGAACTGTCAAACGTTGCAATTCTACGCTTAGATGCGCTGTCGTTAATGACAATCATAACTTCGATAGATGCGTCGATCAATGTAGAGCTGCTGACTGAGAAGAATTTTTGATCATCGAAAGTGTAGATTTCAGATCACATGAAAGAGATCGAGATCAAGTTTCGATGAATCAATTCGATTCTCAGCAGATTTAGTGAAAAGAGAATTTTATTGACGTAGACTTGAATAGCTGAGCGCTCGATGAAAATCATGAGCTTCTTCTCGAGCTTTCAATTAAGTATCTGAAATCATCTCAGATGTCTTTCATAATCTTCATGTAGTTTGATGTTTTTGTACATCACTATATAGTGTCACGTTTTGATTGTGTGAGCGAAAGTGACGACGAGACGATCGTCGAGAACTTTATTGACTCGTAGATCACGTTTGACAAAATTGACGTTTCACTCTTTGAAATCTGATATTCTCACGTTCAGACTTTTTCACACTCAATAGTTAAAGAGAATTGTTTTCGCTGACAATAGATATTTCGATTCGATTTTGTCGAAATCACAATTCATGTATGTGTCGTACAAAGAATATGATGCGAAAAGATTCATTTTGATGTTATTTATTGAAACGCTAATCAATTTTGATTGAGAAGCGCTCGTGTTATAAATTTGATAAATAGAACGATGAGTAATCGTTGCGCTGATGAGCGAATTCAAAGTCGTTACGTTCTCATCTTTAAACAACACGCTCTTCTTAATCTTAGCTGAGATTTCTACATTTTTGTCATCTACAGTCATATCAATAGTGATCTTGAAGTTGATCATGTTTAATGACTTGTCATCATTGATCTTTTTGAAAGCAGTCTTGATGAGATTGCTTCTGATTGTTTTACAAGTTGCAGAACTAGACGTCATTTTGTTCTGACGTGAAACTTCAATTCAACTTGCAATGATATTGTTTCAAAGATATGATATGATCAAAATAAATATGCGTTGATGAGAAAAGTGTATGTGAATATGATTGATGTCAATGATTTGTAAAATGTAGATGAGATGAACATGAAAGAAGATTGATTATTGTTGTGAATATTCAAGCTAGTGATAAGTGAATATTTGTGAAAAAGTGAATATTCAAAAAGTAATAGTTCTTTCTTAGTGTAAAAATGTTAGAAAGCATCATTCGACGATTTAAGATAGACGAGCTCTTTCTCAAGTGCAAATTCAATCTTGAGAAGAATGTCTCGTTTCGTATTGCTCAACCAGTTTCACTGCGTTTTTCAAATCGTCGACGAAGTATCATGCGTTGTGCTCATTGTCATATTCTCTTCATTTGATCAGATATTGACGTTGATCTCAAAATGTGAAATGATAAATGAGTCACTCTATCTCGTACTTAAGTGTCTCTTGATTATTTTTCTTTCATATGAAAGAAGATTCGTCATTTTGAACTCTATTGTAGAGATTCTGATCTTCGAAGACTGATTTCAGCTGAGCTATGCTGATGATTGAATGTATCTTCATGATTGAAGATAACGTCAATTTGCAGACTAAATCATTGAGTATCATTTCTAATATCTTGAATGATCTCACTCTTTGTAATGTCAGCTTTCGATTCTCGATGTCAGAAATCTTATATTCGTGATGTAAATGTAAATAGACGTTGTCATTGAGCTTTATTTTAATGAATTTATGAGATTTATCATATCTGATTTTCATGATGACATTTGCGAAGATCATGACGTTATCAGCTTCGTTTCTTTTCATTTGACGTAGTCACGTGTAGTTCTCGAATGATAAGTTGAATGTATGCAATAGATCAACTGTGTCTTTAACTGTTTAATCGTAAAGAACTTCGTTGAGCGCAACTTTCGTCGATTGATTTTTGAAATTGTTTGTCGTATCTTGTAAATAAAATAGTACGATGATTCAGTCTTCATCTGAATTTGTGATGACAAAGAATCGAATGACGATTTCGATTGTCTGATTCATTTGCTTGAACATTTCATTCATTTGTGAATGATACAAGATAAACGTAAGCAACGTGATGCTCAATCTTTCAAACATGAATCTTCAAAACAACGACATGAATTTGAAGTCTTTATCGCTGATGATGACGCAAGAAATGTCTCACTCGTGAGTCATTAGAATTGAAATAAGACAAAGAACTCAATTCTTGACAGTGTTTATCATTTTCTCAGACAACAACAAAATTCTCTTCGAGAATTTACATGTTATTGTAAGTAATAAGTCTAAATCGTTCTTAGTTACGAAGAGTGTCACGATGAAATTCATGATGATGATGTGATGTGATATGAGCGAGTTGATTATGAGTTGTAAAGACTCGTAGAATCTATGACGCTTTGTCTGATTGAGATTACACTCAGAGCAATGATTGATATAAGTTTTCAGTCGTCTATTCAGATGCTTAACGTACAGCGAGCGTGAAATGCAATCATATGATCAATGAAAATTCACATGATGATGATCATCATGTATCATTTGAAAAATCTTCTTTTTCATAGCGATTGAATTGATCATACATACTCATTGATAGAGATTTGCTTTCAATTCAACAGATAAAACATTAACTTTATCAAAGATCAGAATAGTCTGAAAATGATTTTCAAAACGTTGAACTAATTCAGAGACATTTGCTAAAAGCATTCTGATTAAAGCATTGATTTTAGTGTTTATTTTGCCTGATCTAAAGATGATCTGAAAGTTGAACTTCAATAGAATGTTCAGATAGTTGACTTGTTGTTGACTCAACTGTTTGTTTTTCATGAAGATCTTCAAAGTCTGATGATCAATGAACATCTGAATGAGTAGTTCAGTGCATTTCAGCTTAAATTATCAATGTTCGAAACATCAAATAATGACTAGCAATTTCTTGTCATAGATGTGATAATTGATTTCAGCGAGAATCATGCTTTTACTGTAGAAAGTTATCGAATGAAGAACTTTCTCATTATCATACTGAGATAGTATTTCATCTTTTACATAGTTCAAAGCATTAATCTTCAGAATAGCTTGTTGTTTGAAATCAAAGTGACAAAGTATTGAGACTGAACTGACTTGTTTCTTTAAATTGTCAAAAGCTTGAACACAGATATCATTTCAAACAAAAGATGTGTTCTTTCTAGTCAGCTGAGTAAATGATTTGACTAGCTTCAAGAAGTTCTTAATGAAACGACGATAGAAGTTAACAAATTTCACGAAGTTCTGAATTTCTTTTAGATTGATCGAAGTGATTCAGCTGACTATGACTGTCATCTTGCTGAGATTCATACGAAGATCTAGTTCTGATATGATGACTTCTAGAAAGACAGTCTTTTCTACATTGAATTTGCACTTTTGAATATTCATTTGCAGTTCAGCTTCACGTAGTTGACTCAATACTAGTTTGACGTGATCTCTATGTTTCTTTCTCGTTTTGCTATAGATGAGAATGTCATCTAGATAGACTTGACAAAAGTCGTTCAGAAAGTTTCATAAAACATCATTTATATATTGCTCAAAGAAGATTGATTCATTAGTCAGTTTGAATAATAGCATCTTGTATTTATATGCTTTTAAAGCAATGATAAAAGTGATGTAATTCTCATTATTAAAGTGCATTCGAAGTTTGTTGAACGCTGATATGATGTTCAATTTAGTCAGATGCTTACAACTCATTATTTTATCAATGATCTCATTTATCAGCGATAGAGAATATTTATTTCTTTTGAAAATGACATCTAGCTTTTAATAGTTTACGCAGAATCGAAGATCTTTATTTGCTTTGAGAGCGAATAGAACGAAGAAGAAATAGAAGATCTGACTAGAAGTAATGAATCTCTTCAACAGATTCTTGTTTAAGTACTTCTTTACTTTCAGAAGTTTAACAGAGAACATTTGATAGATTCAACAGTGAGAGAATGTTGAATCACTGATGAGCTTGATTTTATGATCATAGAAGCGATGAGAGAGTAGTTTATTTGATTGAACTCAATCAAAAACATCTAGAAACTCGTGATATTTTGAAGACAGCTTTGCTTTAATGTCTTTTAAATTCTGAGTCATTTCATTGATTGAAAAGACGTTTAAAGCGTTCAAATTGCACTGAGTATTGTACGCGATTTTTCTATTGATGTTCATCATGAATAGAGCAAAGACTTTGATTTTGTTCTTTTTTGAACGATTCAACAGTGTTTTAAACGAAGCGATGTTTATGCTTTGAATCAAGAATGACTTTTTCTGAGCAGTGATTGAAATAAATCGTTTGAGCATCATAGAAGTCTTAGTCTGAGTGATTGAAGAGAACAAAGTTGATCGCGATCAACTTGAGTGCTTTGAATTGAGCGAAATCGAAAAAATCGAAATAGAAGTATTCAATTGATTCGAAAAAACAATGACGTCGTTTCGCATATTCAGTAATATTTCGTTTTTATTCATTCAGAGCTTACTCAATATGACTTCATGATGATTGATATTAACTATCAACATTAATACAGTCAATTTCTTATGACTTTTGATGATGAGATTGAATAGAATTTTATGAGTGATTGTCTTCTTAGATATTTTCTCATCATAATCTCTTATTAGCTTCTCTTTTGTCAGTGATATAAATTGAATTTTCAGTTTCTTGCATACTTTATTGACTAGATTGAAATGTATGATTATGTAGATAACTGAATCACTGTCTATTAGAAGATGAAGGCTGAAAGATCATTTCTGATAGATGAGATGAGCATCAATTAAAAACGACTTTTCAAAGTAATTTTCTTTCGATAGAATTTCGTCTAGTTTGCACAAAGATATAATCTCTATCTCTTCAATGACTTTTGAAGAGATGACTAGTTTTTTGAATCGAAATCGAAATTAAAATTGAAATCAAAGCAATCATATTCTTTATTCACTGCATTGATTCTAATAGATCGATTCAAGCACTCTCTAAAGCTATGATCTGATTTATGATATATGAAACAGATTTTGACTAGAACGTCTGCTTTCTTGACGTTAGTTAAAATCGCATCATGCGAGTTTTTGACTGATCAGACTTTGAATGATCGACAGATTGAATGATAACAGTCGCTTTATGAAAAATAGTTTTTGAAACATCATCAACGTGTTTGATTTTGTTCTTGATCTCTTGAATGACTCACTGATCATTATTCAAATGAATCAGATAGAAATGAATTTCTTTTAGAGAATCAGATTGAACTAGTTGATCTACTCAAACAAATTGAAGACGAGAGTTGATTTTATCTTTCAGATCAATGATCAGTTGCTTCTTGTGATAGTCTAGATAGAAAGATAAACGTTGAAACTGAGTATAGAATTCATTGAATTTCTTGAATTCTTGAATCAAGTTGTAGTATTCTTTACGAAAGTTGACTTTCTTATTTGAATCATTGAACAACTGAGCTAACTCTTTCAAAAGATCTTCGATGATTCTATAAAGATTGAAACAGTCACGTTCACATCTAGTCTGAGTGATCTCAGCTGTGTCATTGAATAATCTAGAATGTATATAGCTCAATTTGACTCGTTCATTAAAAAAGAGATCGACGTTGATCTCTAGTTTATTCTGAATTTTTTCGTATCAGTTCTCTTAAGTAGAGTTCTTTTCATCAGTAAACAGCGAAGAATCAGGTATTTTTTGAGATTTAGAACGCTCAGAGTAAATGAAATCAGAAGAAGTGTTTTCTTTAGTTTGAAGTCTTGTCTTCAACTCTTTGATTTCGTCTTCTTGTTGTTTATTTAACTTGTAGAGTCGATCTGTTTCTTTATCAAGAACTAGACTTCGAGTCTTTCAGATTTCATAGAACACGAAAGATATTATTGTTTCAGCGAATGATTCGTCATCTTCATGAATGAATGACGCAGCACTTAATGATTTCATTCGTGATTTTGATGAATCAGCATCAGAGATTTGAAAGAAACGATTTCGAAATTCTTCAGAACGCTCTTCAGTAAATGAATGACTAAGCATGATGAGATTTGTTTGAAAGAGAATCAAACGAATGACGATACTCAACAATTGAAAAAGAAAGACGTATGAAATGATGTTTAATCTTCAACAAAGAAGATGAGATTTGTTTGTTGATTGATTGATTCTTTATCGTGATTCTCGTAATCAAGTGAACTTTGCGTACTTAATGAGCGATAAGTAGTCTAGCAATTCAAACAGTCTTGTCGTTGATTCTATTCAATCTTCTAGTGTTGTTCTGTCTTTTGATTGTCATCAATCATCAGATAAATGAATTTCTTTAGACTCATTCTGTTTGTATGAGTATGTTGAATGAGTAATGAAATCAGTATCGTGTAATTAACGAATTCTTAATATAATGTCATGATCATGCTTAAATGATACAATCAATGAAGATCGAGATTGATAGTGCTTGATCTTTAGAGATAGTTATAACTGAATATTAAGAATACAGAAGAAGATTGATACAAAAGCTTTTATTTATGTAATGTTCAGAGACTGCATTAGACTTGAAAGAGATGTGTTTGTGACATGAAAAGAAGATGATGTAGATGAACAAGATGTTGATGAAAGAAAAGAATGTTGAAAAAGAAAAAGAGTGTTGAGAAAGAAAAAGAGTGTTGAATCATATTTGAGTCAAATCTGAGTCAGATCTAGATCAGATCTCGACTAAATCATTGACTAGCTCTAATCAGTCTTGATATGCTCGTAACAGTATTCATTCTTCAGACGTGTCTTGAATTTATTCTTCATTTTTATCAATGTTACATGAAATATGAGTTGAAATTCGATATTCATGAGACTTAGAATCTCTACTGAATTTTCGTAAAGTACATCAAGAATCTTCGTCTCGTTCAGAGTGTTGAGTGCAACGTTGATCTTCAAACGAAATAAAGCATCTGAAACAACGTTCACTTTCTTGACTTTGTGACGTATGACAATATTGAAACTCAAAAGATATTAAGAGACATGCATCAATCTAAGATTAAGTTTGTTGATACTTGAAGTGAAAAGACTTGTTTGTCTTGATATTGATATAGCTGTCAAATGATTGATATAAATAATGATCAAAGAAACGTCTGTGAAATCGATCAAATGACGAACTCTTTTGATGATTCAGACGATGTTTGCAACTTCTAGCTTCGTTGATCAGTAGTTAGCTTCTGCAATATTCAACATTCTGTTGAGAAACAGAATGAGCTTGACGAAGATACGAGAAATGAGTTTAGTGTTGTCAGCGACAAAGTCTTTGACGTGATATATCATGAAAGCGAAATCTCAAGTCTTGAATGCGTCAAGATCGATATAAAGCTGACGTTTTGAATCGAAATGAGCGAGAAAAGTTGACACACTAAAGACGTTTTTGAGATCGATAAAAGTCTTGAGCTTTCTATTCATTGATTCATAGAATTGTTTATCTGTTATACGTCTTTAAATAACTTTGCTATCTTTGATGTTTGACACTTCTTTGAATAGAATCGTTTTTCTTTCCTGCAAGAATCATGCTCGTTGAGCATATCATGATATTAAGAAACGAAGTCATTCAATGAGATTTAAAAACGTTTCTAAATTTCGTAGATTGTCTGAAAATTGAAGAGAGATAATGACTTTTATTTTGTTCTTGAAAGTGAACATTCTCAAACTATCGACTCGTTGATCTAACAAGATGATCAAAGAGTAGCTCAGAAAGCTCTTATTAGAGATCAGACTTACACGTCAAGCGCGAAATAGATCAAAAACGTCTTGTAAATGTTGAAGATTATTCTTCAAGATGAGCGAGAAAATGATGATATCATCGATGTAAGCACGAATAAATTTTCAATATGAACGCAGCATTGCGTCAGTTTGCCTTTGTACATACGAGAATGATCTCTTGTATTTCATAAGAATCACATTAAATTTCTCTTGTTCTCTGTAACTTACGATGATGAATTTAGAATGATTCGATCGATGAACAAGAAATTGATGACAGTAGTTGATTGCATCTACGATGAAGATATGAGAGTATTTCGCGATGACTGCAATGATTTCGCTTTGTTGTTTCATTGAATAGCTATTAATCTTGATCATTTCGTTGAAATCTCTCAAATCTATGATCATGCGTTCTTTGCAAGTATTATCTGAAAGATTTCTTCAAATTACAAATACTGAAGAATTGAAATTGATGAGTTGAATCGAAAATCTCATCTTGCTCTTCTCATGCAATTTGTTGAGCGTAAAATCAATAATCTCTCTTTTCTTTCTTTCTACAGAGTATATGCGCGTGAGTTTGAGAATTGCATTTGATTTCAAGATAATCGACATTCATTCTTTCTTGAATATTGCAATCATCATGTCTTTATCTTTGAAAAGATCTTGATATTCGTCGATCAGATTGACTAATTTCAAAGAATTAAACTCGTATATAGTGACATCATTGAAGAGAATGATTTCAAGTTTGAGATCAATTTCGAAAATAGCATTGAACGCAACGATGTGAGTGATCATCATCATGATAACACTCTTGTTCACACAATTTCTTCTAACTTTTTCTTCGTTTCAATTCATTCATTCATATGCTGTCAGATTTGCATCTGAAGACATGATCATGTAACATTCTTGAGTGATGTTGTACTTGATGACGAAGTCTAATTTGATTTTGCGTGACAAAGTTATTGAACTCTTTGTCGCATTTTGAATCTGAACGAAAGACAGATCGATGTTCACAACGTGAGCGAAAACGTCATCATCATACTTTAAATCTCAACTGTATTGAGATTCAAATAAGAAATCTCGATCATCAGATAAACTTCTTTCATTAAAGAAGACGAGAACTGATGTTGTCAGTTCTGATAAAAGACTTATTGATTTTTGAGCTTGAATGATGCGTCTAGTGTTAGAATAAAGACGAGCTTTGCTGTTAATATTGATCATCAGATTTTGACAGCTTTCGATGATCATTCATTGATGATGCAAATTCAGTATTATGTGCTCTGAACTGATTACATTCATTTCAACAAGCATATTGACATTTAGTTGATCTACTAAATGTACTTCTATGATAAGAACAGTGATAGCGAGTTTTTCGTTTGCAAGTTCATTCAGATGAATTCTTACGATAGCAAATTCATTAGTGTTGATCAATTTGTTACTTACGTTTCTAATTGAGATCGAGAATTTCATAGTTTGAATCTGAAGATTCAAAATACTATTCAAAAGAAATTTTCTATCGATCATGATAATAGAATTGTCGAAATCGATGCAGATATCATGAAAAACATCATTGTCAAAAGATGTCTTGACTGTAGCATAATGCACTTCTTGAAAAGCATAGTCAATGTCTTCATAAGATTCATCAGATCGTACTGAAGATTGTATAATTTGATGAGTATCATTCAACAGTACATTATTGATCATGATCAATACAAGCTTCTCAACGAGTGAATCTTTGTTTGATCAATGAGTCTTTCTCAGATGCTTAAATAGCTTTGTCTTTGACGTGAAACTGTCTTTACACGTCGCGCATATGTGTTTGAGAATATTTCTTTCAATCATCGCGACGAAATTAACATTCTGACCATCATAAGCTTTCTCTGACTCGTAGAACTCGTCATAAGAATTGTCATAAACATCATTTTCTGAGTGCATATCTTCATCATGATAGAATTTCTTTTCTAAATTGATAATATCATTGCTTGTATTCTCGTCAACGACACTGATCTGATAGACTCTTTGTGATCATTGCTGATATTCTTTTCGAAAGTTATGTTTCTGAAATTCATGATATGAGTCTGAGTTCTGATCATATTCTCTGTTCTGAGTTGTTTAATTCGAGTTTGATCTGAAAGACTGACGCTGTTTCAAGTTCTGTTCATTCTGTAAATCAAACTCGTTTGTGAAAGTTGTGATGATCTGCAGTCGTGACTGCAACTGAGATAGTGTTACAAGTATATCAAGACTGATTAGAACTAGTTAATGATTTAGTCAAGATCTGATCTAGATCTGACTCAGATTTGACTCAGATATGACTCAACACTCTTTTTCTTTTTCAACATTCTTTTTCTTTTTCAACATTCTTTTCTTTCATCAACATCTTGTTCATTTACATCATCTTCTTTTCATGTCACAAACACATTTCTTTCGAGTCTAGCACAGTCTTTGAACATTACATAAATAGAAGCTTTTGTATCAATCTTCTTCTGTATTCTTAATATTCAGTTATAACTATCTTTAAAGATCAAGCACTATCAATTCTGATCTTCATTGATTGTATCATTTAGACACGATTCTGACATTATATTAAGAATTCGTTAATCACACGATACTGATCTCATTACTCATTCAATCAACTCGTACAAACGAATCAAGTCTAAAGAAATTTGTTTATCTGATGATTCAATCTTGAAAGACAAGAACAACATCAGAGAATTCATAAAATCAACGAGAACATACAATCATTAAATTGCTAGAAGATCTATCGCTTATTCAGTATATATTCATTCAAAATCGATTAATAAAATCTATGATAAAGAATCTTCGTGAATTGCTAGAGAATCAAATCAATCAAGAGAATTATGATGAAGAATTTTCGTGAATTGCTTCAAGATCAATTGCTTTCACAAACATCTTTTTTGTTGAACAAACATTCATCTTTCTTCACAAAACTACTGAGCTTCGTTCTTCGTTCAGTTCAAATCAATTCTCATCTTCTTCACTATGTCATTTAAGAACACATCTGACAAAAATAAAGCTTTCGTTGACTTTTTGCAATAAACATGTTCACAAACTTTCTCTTTTATCATCAACTCACAACACACTTCTTCATTCATTGCTTTCAACGAATTGAATGCTGAAATCATCATACTCGATGATATGAAAGTATGAAAGAAATGTATTTATGTTCTTAATAAAGAAACAGATCATCTCATCGAGATGAAACAACGAGACAAGAGCGAAATTCAACAGTTAAAAGCAAAACTACAAGCTTTCACTGCTATCACAGTCAATGTAATCATCACTGCTTTCTCGATTGTCATCTACTTCGAATGATCTAAATATCACAAAATACTCGACTTTTCAATGTTCACTGATGAAAAGAATTCTACTTGAAAGAACTAATCTCTTGACATATGAGAGAAGCTAGCAATGAACATCAACATCTTTTCAAATGAACTCTACAAGCTGAGCTACATTAACTTTCAACTAGCAGATGACATCATTGAAGTCACTCAAGTCAAACATGATTTCGACTGTGACAATTTTTATCTGACTGTCAATGAATTTCTAAAGAAACTAGCTCAATCATTTCATGACTCTGATAAGAAAGACAACTATCGTAGAAAATATATTAATTTGATTCAAGAATCAAAGAAATTCAGCGATTTCTTTAATCAGTTTCAACAACTATACATCTATTTAAAGTATCAGAAGAATGTACTAGTCATTGATTGAAAGAATAAAATAAACTCTCATCTTTGAATCTTTTGAACAGCTCAGATGAAGTCACTCATCAAGTTATCAAATATTCAAAACTATTTGATTCACTTGAACAATGAACATAGAGCAGTTTGAAAGATCAAGAACAAACTACTCAAACATGATGATTCAAAGATCATCATTTCTAGAGCAACTATTGCTGTTCAGTCTTTGACTTCAAAGTCTGACTGATCAAAGTTGCGCAGTATCAGAATCGTGTTTAAATGATACAATCAATGAAGATCAGAGTTGATTTTGCTTGATCTTTAGAAATAGCTATAACTGAATATTAAGAATACTAAAGAAGATTGATACAAAAGCTTCTATTTATGTAATGTTCAAAGACTGCGTTAAACTTGAAAAAGATGTGTTTATGACATGAAAAAAAGATGATGTAAATGAACAAGATGTTGATGAAAGAAAAGAGTGTTGAGAAAGAAAAAGAGTGTTGAGTCATATTTGAGTCAAATCTGAGTCAGATTTAGGTCAGATCTCAACTAGATCATTGACTAGTTCTAATCATTATGCAGAGTACTCGCTAGTGTGCACTGCAAATTGATTAAAGCTTCAGTCTTGTTCAGTCTTATCAATCTTGATACACTCGTAACATTATTCTCTTCTTTGAAAATTCATGTTCGCATGAATGTAGTTTCTTTGCTTGCTTTTGTTGATAGTTATTTCGATATTTAGCGCGATTTGCTTGAATATAGCTTATGAAATTCATTCAAAACTTTCTCTGAGTCATCGAATTTTTCTTTATTGACATAGTATCATTCGTCATCTTTATCTAGATTTTTTCATTTGACTTTATACTGTATTCGATCTTAATAGCGTCTGAAGTTCAATATATTGTCTATCTCTCAATGTTCATCGTCTTTGATAATGATTAATCTGAGTGATTCTGAATGTTGTTCTGATAGAGAGTCTTCTGAATACGATCATAGTAACTTCAAGCTGAACATTGAATGTATATGCTTCATGCTTGTAGATAGATGAAGATGATAGAAAGTTTCAACTTTAACAATGATTGAGTAGAAATCTAGCTGTTTGTCTTTCAAATTCTTGCATGATCTCATGATTTTGACGTTTCTGAAAGATAGTCAAATCTGATCATTTATCTCGTAGATGATGTCTCATCTATGTTTATTGATTTGAGCTTCGATGATCAGCTTAGTCTTTGTTGAAATCATGTCTAGATCATTCAATCAAAGAAGCTTGAAACTGATATGTATGTATTGCTTTTTAGAGATAGCTATAACAAGACATTAAGAATACAGAAGAGAAAGAGTGCAAGCTCTTCTATAAATAATAGCTTGAGATTGCGCTAGACTCGATACAGATGTGATGTAATATGTCAGATGTGTTTGTTTAAAAGCATGATGAAAGAAGTGAATGAAGAAAGTGCTGAACAACGAGAAGAAGTGCTGAGAATGACTTGAAGAAATGCGCTAGATTCAAACTAGACATAGCATCATGACTTGCTTTAATCAAATTGATTAAAGTTAGATCTGAACTCTGATCGTTTCAAACATGTTCATAACATTATTCTTTTCTTCAAACATTCATGTTTGCATGAATAGAAAAGAAATAAAAGCAAAAAAATTCATCGTGTTTTCAATTTAGTGCGACTTATTCAAGTATAGCTTGTGAAATTCATTCAGAACTTTCTTTGAGTTATTGAATTTCTCTTTATTAACATAGTATCATTCGTCATCACAATCTATCTCAATTCATTTGATCTTATATTGTAGTCTTTCTCTATATCATCTGAAGTTCAATATATCATCTACTTCTCAGTGCTCTTCATTCTCTTCAATGATCATTGATTTAAAGAACTCAGAGTGTTGTCTTGATAAAGAGTCGTTGAGTGAAAATCGTAGATACTTTGAGCTGAACATTGAATGTATATACTTCATGCTTCTAGATAGCTGAAGATGATAGAAGATCTCAACTTTGACTGTGATTGAATAAAGATTGAGCTGCTTATCTTTCAAATCTTTGCATGATCTAGTGATTTTGATGTTTTCGAAGACTAATCAAACTTGATCATTTACTTCATAGATGACGTCTCGTCTATGCTTGTTCATCTGAGCTTCAATGATCTGCTTGATCTTTTTCAATTGTTAATGATTGAAGATAAGAAGTTCGCTCATTCAAGTGACAATATCATCAATCTTTCTAGTCTTAATACATTGACGAGTTGTTTCATAATCAGTCGTATCTAAATCGAAACTCATTCGAGAGTGAAAGTCTTTATTGAAGTAGAAAGAAATCATCAAGATAGTCGAGAATGTATTGAAATTATCACTGAATTTCATCATTGAAAGTCATTTAGCTCAGTCATTCTGCATGTAATTGCAGTAAATTTGAAGTTCGCGTTCAACATCTTGATTAGCTTGTTTCAACTGATCATTGATTTCTGAATGATAAACTGTTGATAGATTGACTTTGATCTTCAGTCATTTACAAAGACTTTGTCACATGATTGATATGAACTGAAAGTCTTTATTTGAAACGATAGAACTGAATAGATCATGAAGTCAATAGACGTTTCATAGCATGATTCATACTGTTTCTTTGATTGAGATGTCATTGTCTTCTTAATGACAAGAAACATAGTGATGTTCTTTGAAGAGACGACATATGATCATGCAAATGACGTTATAGTTTTTCGATAGAGATAGCTCAGTGATGAAGTTCATAGCTATATCTTGTCAACGCTGCTGAGAAATCAATAGAAACTGAAGCAAATTATTTGTATCATCTTGAGATGCTTTGCTTCGCTGACAGACATGACAGTTTCAAATGTATTGTTAAATAGTTGCTTGATAATCTGATCAATAGTAGAAGCGTTGAACTAGATCAATCATTCATTTAATGTCAGAGTGCAAGATTGATGATTGATCATGAATCTCTTGAAGCAATTTCGTATGCATTTGTTTTAACACTCATAGTAGACTCTTTTTGAATAAAACGTTGTCAATGATTTGACAGTTCTTTAGCTTCATGTCATGAAGCTTCAGTTCATCTTTGTTCATAGCTTGTCAATACTCATTGCATAGTTCATTCTTCTGATTGACTAGACGTACGCGTTGATAGAGATTAATCTCGTATTCAGATTCGATTTTGAACTCAATCAATAAAACGTCTATTCGATTCGAGATCAGTATAGTCTAAAAATGATCATCTATTTCTTTAGCTGATTCAAAACTATCGATCATCAACATTCTAGTTAAAGCATCGACTTTGATGTTTGTTTTGCCTGATCAAAAGATAATCTGAAAGTTAAACTTCAATAGAATATTCAGATAGTTCGCTTGTCATCAAGTCAGCTGTTTATTTTTCATAAAGATCTTCAAAGTCTGATGATCAGTAAACATCTGAATAGATAGCTCAGTATCTTTTAGTTCAAGTCATCAGTGTTTGAAGCATCAAATAATAGCTAGCAATTTCTTGTCATAGATGTGATAATTGCATTCAGCTGAAATCATGCTCTTGCTATAGAAGACTATTGAATGAAGCACATTCTCGTCATTGTACTGAGATAGTATGTCGTCTTTTACATAGTTGAATGTATCGATTTTTAAAATAGCTTGACGTTTGACATCGAAATGACGTAGAACTGAGATCGAGCTGATCTGCTTCTTTAAATTGTCAAAGACTTCGACGCAGACTTCATTTCAAACAAAAGACGTGTCTTTTCAAATCAGCTGAGTGAATGACTTGATTAGTTTTGAAAAGTTCTTGATGAAGCGTTGATAGAAATTGACGAAGTCAACAAAGTCTTGTATCTCTTTTAAATTAGTAAATGTAGCTCAATTGACTATAGCTTTCACTTTGATAGAGTTTATGCAAAGATCTTGTTCTGATACTATGACTTCTAAGAAGACTGTTTCTTCTACGTTGAATTTGCACTTTCAAATATTTATCTGCAGATCAGTGTCTCGTAGATGATCTAGTATCATCTTGACATGTTATTTATGCTTCTTTTGAATCTTGCTGTATATGAGAATATCGTCTAAATAAGCTTGACAGAAGTCATTTAGAAAGTTTCATAGAACATCATTCATATATTGCTGAAACGAGATCGAATCATTTGTTAATTCAAATGATAGAATCTTTGATTTGTATGCTTCTAGAGCGATAATGAAGATCGTATAGTTCTCACTATCAAAGTGCATACGAAGTTTGTTGAAAGCGAAAATTATATTTAGTTGAATCAGATGCTTGCAGTCAATGATTTTGTCAATCATCTCATCTATGAGCAATAGAGAGTAGCAATTTCTTTTGATAATGACATTGAGCTTTCAATAGTTGACGCGCTTGACTTTGATGTCTTCTAGATTTTGAGCTGATGCATTGATGAAAGTGACGTCTAAAATGTTCAGTTTGCATTGAGTGTTGTAGACTATTTTTCTATCAATATCTTCGATCGACATAACGAAAATCTCGATGCGATTCTTCTTTGATCGTTTAATCAATGCATGAAAAGATGCAGTTCTCATACTGAACATAAAAAAGTTCTTTTTCGAAGCAGTAGAAGCAAGTTGTTGAAGCACTTTGAGAACTGAACTGATAGAAGAATTTGATGATCATGATCATTTTGAGTGTGAAGCTCTGACTGACATCAAAAAAACAGAAATGAAAGCTTTTAATTGATTCAAAAAAACGATGACATCGTTTTGCATATCTAGTAGTATTTCATTTTTGTTCATTCAGAACTTTTCTAATATGACGTCATGATGATCTATATCAGCTATTAACATTGAAACAGTCAATTTCTTATGACT
>JAABUS010004901.1_pt1 | contig 18491 bp, 12 predicted proteins | sample 5560161 | NCBI WGS metagenome assembly JAABUS01 (sample SAMN10711885, study PRJNA513376) | rock metagenome | isolation source: Antarctica rocks | place: Antarctica: Victoria Land, Trio Nunatak nord | collected 2016-01-04 | reverse complement strand
TTTATTCTGAAAAAAATATGTTAACACACCACCCCTACCTGCTCTTACCCCACACCTTAACCATCCAAAACCCCATCTCTACCCCTATTATCTTAACCGCCTTTCTAATTGCGGAGCGCAAAGATATGTGCAGTTATATTATCAACCAAATAGATTCAATCCTTTCAGTCATTAAAACCCAATTGCTTAATTAAAATACCTGATTAAATAAATGATCGCCAGTTATAAACATGATCACATATTCAGTCTGCATCACGCTCTACAGCAAAATGAACATCTTCCAATATAAAATGTTAATACAACAATTAATATTTTTTAATCAACAATTGAATGAGTTCCATTTATAATAGGTCTTTTTAAAAATGAATGAGTACCATTTATCATCATAAATTGTTACTACTCATATTTTTAAGATTTGCCTTTTTGAAATACACTAACTTTATTCCGCAAAACAAAAACTAAAACAAAAATGAACACTAAAAATCTCACACTTATTGTAATTATCGCAGCAGTTCTCTTAATTGGTGGTTGCGGATGCAGCAGTTATAATGGTTTAGTACAGCAGGATGAAACTGTAAAGAATTCATGGAATAATGTTCAAAGTGATTATCAACGCCGTGCAGACCTTATACCTAATCTGGTAAATACAGTTAAGGGTGAAGCTAACTTTGAGCAAACAACCCTGACCAATGTTATTGAAGCAAGAGCTAAAGCTAGTTCAGTAAAAATTGATCCTTCTAATCTAACACCCGAAAAACTTCAGGAATTTCAACAAAGCCAGGGACAACTATCCCAGTCTTTGGGCAGGTTACTAGTAGTAAGTGAGCAATACCCAAACCTTCGTGCTAATGACGCATTTCGTGGCCTGCAGGCACAACTTGAAGGAACAGAAAACAGGATTAAAGTAGCACGTAATGATTTTAACAATGTTGTTGCTAACTATAATGTTAAGGTTCGTAGCTTTCCTACAAGCATTTTTGCAGGTATGCTAGGCTTCAAATCTAAACCAGGGTTTACAGCAGATGCCGGAAGCGATAGAGTACCACAAGTAAAATTTTAATATTGTATAAATGAGCCTACTCAGCATTTTTAAAAAAACTGCTTTTTTCAATCCGGAACAACAAGAGAAGATTGTAAAGGCTATTCAAGAAGCTGAAAAAAGAACAAGTGGAGAGGTTCGTATTTATATTGAAAGCAAGTGTAAATATGTGAACTCATTAGATAGAGCTGCAGAAATTTTTTATGGGTTGAAGATGGACAAGACAGCTGAAAGTAATGCTGTTCTCGTTTATCTGGCTATAAAAGACCACCAGCTGGCAGTTTTTGCAGATGCCGGTATTCATACTAAAACAGGCAAAGATTTCTGGAAAGAACAAGTACAGCTTATGCTTAATCATTTCAATAAAGAAGATTACGCTACCGGCATAATAGAAGTAGTATACAAAATAGGGGAAGCTTTATACCAACACTTCCCCTATTTAATTGATACAGACAAAAATGAACTTCCCGATGATATAATTTTTGGAAAATAAACAATAGGGTTCATGCTCCTTACCGAACTCATAAAGAACGATGAAGAAATTACTATCTCTGTTATTGCTATTTCATACAATAGCAACAACAGCGCAAAACATACCCCAGAAGGCAAATCCTCCACGGCTTGTAAACGACTTTGCTCATGTACTTACGAGTGATCAAATAGAATCACTCGAACGCAAATTGGTTAATTATGATGATAGCACCTCTACGCAAATAGTAGTAGTAACAGTTGCAACAACGGGTGACTATGATATTGATGATTACGCGCTGAAGATATTGAGAGAATGGGGAGTTGGTAATAAAAAAACTAATAATGGTATTGTAATACTGGCTGCTGTTAATGACAGGAAAGTAAAAATAGAAGTAGGCTATGGAATGGAGGGGGCGATCCCTGATATTACCGCCAAGCAAATTATAGAGAATTCGATATCACCTAATTTCAGGCAATCTAATTATTACCGTGGATTCGATGAGGCAGCAGATGCTATTATTAAAGCTGCTTCAGGAGAATATAAAGCTCCGCAGGATTATAGGAGAAGTGCCAGGGGCAATGGTAGCTCCATTCTTTCATTTTTGATACCGTTGATTATCATACTGATTATTATTTCCAGGTCAGGTGGTGGAGGTGGTGGTGGAATGATAAGCAGGAGGGGATCCAATCCATTCTTCGGTGGCTTGTTAGGTGGAATGATTGGAAGCAGTTTAGGAGGAGGTAGTAGAGGGGGCTGGTCGGGTGATGGAGGCGGTTGGTCAGGTGGGGGCGGAGGCGGTGGTGGTGGATTTGGAGGTTTTGGCGGAGGAAGCGGTGGTGGTGGTGGCGCCAGTGGAAGTTGGTAAGTTGATTATTATGGTTACTTAGATTAATTCATTTGCTATCAGCCGTCAGGAGGAAACATAGCAGGGAGTGATCTGCCGATAGCCGATAGCTTATAGCAATTTATTACGTGATCTCTCTTAAGATTAGTGATTCGTACCTTGTGTTACCATCAGTAATTTATTCTCTCCTGGTAGCTGATAGCAATTATTAAAAACTTTTCTTGTCCGCTATTTTTTCTTTTACATAATCAACTTGTTCCTGAATAGCAGCATTACTACTTTTCATTGCTGCTGTTTTTTGTGTAATAATACTTCTTAACACTACATTATTGATAAATGGTGTTGTTTGGCTTCTATAATTCAAAGGAATATTATCTCTGAAAGAAGCAATAAGATCAATACCCTTTTTAAAATTATTTGTATCAGTTAGTTTGCCTATGTATTGTGCAAAAGGCTGTAACGCTTCAAATTTGGCATCACCGAAAGGGAGACGGCCGAAATTTTTGGCAATCATATCAAAATCACCTTCATCACCTTTTTCAATTAATATCTGCGTGATTGTTTGAGCGAGTTTACCTTTTGCGGGTTTATTTTTTAACTTATTTACTTCTTCCAACGAAACAGTATTGTCTGTAATAGTAATTGCTTCCAATGCAGCACCAGAGACGCTATAAGAAGAATCATTAAGCGCTTTAGCAAACAAAGATTTATATTCAGGTTTATTTGAATAGCTTCCAAGTATACTGATAGCTTTTGCCCTGACAGTTGATTTCTTTTCATTTTTAGCCATTTCAAATATCAATGGCTCCATGGCTTCTTTAACCTGCACTTTTTTAAAATCAATGGCTTCCAGCGCATAATCCCGCAATCCAAAATACTTGTCTTGTGTGGCTAGTTTCAACAAATTGAAAGCTTTAGGATCATCCGGTATTTTTGCACATGCATCAATAGCTTCACGCCTGTCGAGATAATTTCCGGCAAACTTGTATTGATGAATATAATTGTCTAAAGTTTTATTATCTTTCTTTTCGCATAACAAAACCTTTTCACCATCAACATTAACTAAATCAGGCTTTGTTTGATAACTGAAAGTAAATGTTTGTTCCCGATCATTAACCCAAACATTATGACGGACCTTACCGGAACCATTATAAATATCAATCGCGAGAGGTATTTTAAAAACAGAATTTCCTTCCTGTGTTTGTTTGATAATAATAGTTACTTTTTTTGCGTTGTCATCATAAACATAATTTATATTTAATGAAGGTTGACCACTACCGAAATACCATTGATTAAAGAACCAATTCAAATCGCGGCCTGATACTTCTTCAAAAGCAAGGCGTAACTGATGTGCTTCGGCTGATTTGTATTTGTTTGTTGTGAGATAAACATTTAATCCTTTAAAGAAAGCACTATCGCCCAAATAATTTCTTAGCATGTGTAATATCCGGCCGCCTTTGTTATAGCTTACTGCATCAAACATATCTTCTTTATCAGAATACTCGAAACGGACTAAATTTTTTGACTCACTTTTACTGCCTAAGTAGCCCTGCATATCGCTAAAATTTTGTTCATCCCCGGCATCCTTTCCATACTTGTATTCATTCCATAAGGTTTCACTGTAATTAGCAAAGGATTCATTCAATGTAAGGTTACTCCAGCTTTCTGCCGTTACAAGATCACCAAACCACTGATGAAACAATTCGTGTGCAATAGTACTCTCCCATTTATTACCATCAACCAGTTCGCGCGCATCCTGCTGAGCGCTTTCCTGATGAAGGGTGGCAGTGGTATTTTCCATAGCTCCACTTACATAATCCCTGCCAACGATTTGTGAGTATTTGATCCAGGGAAAATCAACGCCGGTAATCTTTGAATAGAATGCTATCATTTCGGGCGTGTTTCCGAAAATCTTCCGGGCAACAGAAGCGTATTCTTTTTCAACATAATAACTTACTTCCTTGCCTTTGTAAGAATCCCTGATGATAGCGTAATCACCAACGCCCATAAAAAACAAGTAAGGCGCATGCGGCTGATCCATATTCCAGTAATCAGTTCTTGCACCGTCAGAATTTTTTTTCTGGCTCATTAGTTTACCGTTAGAAAGTGTAACATATTTATCAGGCACCGTCATGTAGATTTCTTCTGTAGACTTTTGATCGGGCTTATCAATTGTGGGGCACCAGGCAGAAGTTGCTTCAGTTTCTCCCTGCGTCCATATCTGAGTTGGAGAATTTTTATCTTCTCCTATGGGATTTATGAAATATAATCCTTTTGCATCATTTATAGCTGCACTTCCTTTAACTTTCAGTTCATTTGGCTTTGAAGTGTAATCAATATAAATGGTGTATTCTTCTCCACCTTTATAAGTTTTACTTAGTTTAATATTTAACAACATTCCATCATAAACATATTTTAACCCGGTCATACCACTCTTACTAACAAGTGAAAGCTTATTAATATCCATCCCCTTTGCATCAAGAACTAATGAGTCTGTAGGGTAAAAGTGTGGCTTCAGGGTGATCCACGCTTTGCCATACATGTAGGACTTAGCGTAGTCGAATTTAACTTCAAGCTTTGTATGTACCAGATCATTCACTCTTGCCGCAGATTCACGATAGGTATTTTTCCAGGTGGTATCAGATGCAGACTGTGCCTGAGCATAGGTTTGAATAAAGAAAATCAGGAAAAGAGATACAATTACATTTTTATTCATATCAATATTTTAAAGGCAGTAAAGATAAGCTGACTACTGTTTTTGGTTTGCAAATAAAATGGTAAAGCTATATAAGCTATCAGCTGTCAGCTATCAGGAAGTCAGTTGTCAACTACCTTATTAACTAATAGCATAGGCTTTGCAGAACTAAGTGGTAATCATTTGAAATTACAGATATAAAGTTTATTAGGTTGCCAAATAAACGCTAACAGATTACGGCTCATTTTGTGTATTTAACAACTTAACGTAGGTTTGCCAAGGATATTTGTTTAAGCCAATGCAAAAAATCGTTTTTCTTTTATTATTTGTGTTTTCAGGAATAACTTCATTTTCTCAACAGGATTTTTTTGTTTACTTACAGACTGATAATTATCAACCTTTTTATGCAAGAATAAGCACCAAAATTTATAGCTCAACAGATAATGGCTATATGATTATCCCAAAACTGGGAGACAGTGTTTATCAAGTAATAATTGGTTTTGCTAAAAATGCTTTTCCGGAACAAACTTTTTCCGTTGCTATTAATAAGAAGGATAAAGGATTTCAGCTGAAAAATATGGGCGAAAAAGGATGGGCGCTTGTTAACTTACAAAACATGGCAGTTATTACGAGTACCGGCATTCCCTTAAAAATGGCATCTGAGTTGTCAGGCATAAGAAAAACAGATGCTTTTTCGGAAATGCTGGCCAATGTTGTAAATGATTCTGCCATATTATATAGCGCGGTAAAAGCAAAACTTCCAGAATCTGCTCCAGAAAAAAAAGCATTAGGGATTATTGATCCGATAGTGAAAAACAATCAGGACAAAGATTCAATAAAAACCTCAATTGCTATAAATCGGCCCGCAGATGAAGAGCTGGTGAAACAAGTAGATTCGCCATCAAAACCTGGTGATGCATTAACCAAAAGCAAGGTTAATACAATGGAAGCCCAGGCAAATACAAACAAGAGTATTAACCCTGAAATTAAAGATCCGGAAAGCAGCAAAATAATTGATTCTGGTTTAGCTCAAAAAGCAATTACTGAAAAACCATTCCTCACGAAAATTGAAGAAAAAAAAGCAGACGGGTTATACCAGGCTACTTATCTTGAGCAATATAATTTCGTTACTGATACCATAAAAATCAGTATTCCTTTAAATGAAGGCCTTTCTCAAAACACTACATCAATCACCGAGAAAAAACCTGAACCTATTCCGGACCAAAAAAACGTTCCAGAAGAAAGGACGCCACCTGTAAAACTTATAGTGACCGATACTGCGTCTTCCGTTAAAAAAGCCATTCCGATAACCAATTCTGATTGTAAAAGTCTTGCCACTGATTATGATGTAGATAAGCTCCGGGTTAAACTGATCAATGATAAAACTATTGATGATAGATTGGCAACAGCAAAAAAATATTTTAAAAACAAATGCTTGTCTGTTAAACAAATTAAAGCTCTTACTGAATTATTTCCCAGTGACGAAACAAAGTATCGCTTCTTTGATATTTCGTATCCTTTTATTTCAGACACAGATAATTTTTACACGTTAGAAGAGCTTATTGAAGCAAATTATTATAAAACCCGGTTCAAAGCAATGATACAAAAATAATTATTAATCGCCCTCGAATTATGTCCCGCTATTTTTTGGAAGTTTGTTACAGAGGTTCCAATTACAGCGGATTTCAAAAGCAGGAAAATGCTAATACAATACAGGCAGAAGTGGAAAAGGCGTTTTCAATTTTGCACAGGAATGAAATTGAGCTAACTGGCTCCTCCCGTACAGATGCCGGAGTTCATGCGCTGCAAAATTATTTTCATTTTGATTATTACAAGCCAATCCATAATCAATTTTTATATAAGATAAATGCTATTCTACCGGAGGACATAGTTATTGTAACCATTCGAATAGTTAGTGATGATGCTCATTGCCGCTTTAATGCAACAAGCCGCGTTTATCAGTATTGTTTATACCAGACAAAAAATCCTTTTCTGAACGACAGTGCTTACTATTTTCCCTATAAAATTGATTTGGAAAAGCTTACTGAAGCCTCCAGACTTATAATGAATTATAACGATTTCACTTCCTTTTCCAAACGAAATACGCAGGTAAAAAATTTTTTATGTACTATCGAACAAAGTGAATGGCGACAAGAAGGAATCTTACTTGTTTACCATGTAAAGGCCAATAGATTTTTACGAGGGATGGTTCGTGGTTTAACAGCAACAATGCTTAAGGTAGGAAGAGGCAAAATTTCGATGGAAGAACTTAAAAACATTATTGAAAGAAAAGATTGCTCAAAAGCTGATTTTGCAGTACCGGCAAAAGGGTTGTCCCTGGTTAAAGTTGATTTCCCTGATGCAATATTAGGTATGAGGTATCAGGTATGAGGTATGGGGCAAAAAGCACCAAAAGATATCCCATACCTCATACATTAGCTTTTTACAGCAGCTATACCAGGTAATTCCTTTCCTTCAAAATATTCCAGTAAAGCTCCGCCACCGGTTGAAACATAACTTACTTTATCAGCGATCCCGAATTCATACACTGCAGCTACTGAATCCCCGCCTCCTATTAATGAAAATGCACCTGCACTTGTGGCAGCAGCTACAGCTTCAGCAATCATTTTTGTTCCATGCTTAAACTTTTCCATTTCAAAAACACCCATCGGGCCATTCCAGAAAATAGTTTTTGATTTTTTAATCACATTGCTGAATTGTTCGCATGCGTAGGGACCAATATCTAATCCCATCCATCCTTCCGGTATGTTATTACTCGGTGCATGCGAGGTATTAGCATCAGCATCGAATTTATCAGCAATGGTTGAATCAGATGGTAAATGAATACAAACACCCTGATCACTGGCTTTCTCCAATAATTCTTTTGCAGTTTCCAATCTGTCATCTTCACACAATGAACTACCAATATTTCCACCTTCCGCTTTCATAAAAGTATAAGCCATACCGCCACCAATAATAATATCAGTTGCCCTGCTTAACAGGTTTTCTATAATTAAAATTTTATCTGAAACTTTTGCGCCACCAATAATTGCAGTAAAGGGTTTTTCTTCACGCTTCATTATTTTTTCAGCATTTTCCACTTCCTTCTCCATCAATAACCCAAACATCTTTTTTTCGGGAAAAAAGAATTTTGCAACTATAGTTGTAGATGCATGAGCACGGTGCGCGGTGCCGAATGCATCATTCACATACACATTGCCCAGTTCACTAAGTTTTTTTGCAAAGGCTTCATCCCCTTTTTCTTCTTCCTTGTAAAAACGTAAATTCTCCAGAAGCAGTACTTCACCTGGTTTTAAATTTGCGGATAAATCATGTGCCTGCTGGCCAATACAATCATCAGCAAATAAAACAGAAGTTTTACCTGCACCATCATTTAGCAAATCAGTTAGATGAGCTACTAAATGGCGGAGAGAAAATTTATCATCTGGTCCGACCTTAGGCCTTCCCAAGTGAGACATCAGGATAACACTTCCGCCATCTCCTAAAATTTTTTTGATTGTTGGGATAGAAGCCCTCATACGGTTGTCGTCTGTAATCTCATTTTTCTCATTCATGGGAAGATTAAAATCAACCCTTACTAAAGCTTTCTGATCCTTAAAATTATACTCAGCAAATTTTGACATACTAAAATTTTATAAGAATTATATCCCTGATTGCTGATAGCTGATATCAAATACGTCAATCTACAGGTAACCCAACACTAATTACTTACTTATTAAACCAGCGAAATGTTTTACTGTGCGAACCAACTGCGACACATAACTCATTTCATTATCATACCATGAAACTGTTTTTACCAATTGTCTATCACCCACAGCCATAACCTTGGTTTGTGTGGCATCAAACAAAGATCCAAAACTGCTGCCGATTACATCCGATGAAACAATTTCATCTTCATTATAGCCAAAGCTTTCATTGGAGGCAGACTTCATGGCTGCATTTACTTCTTCAACGGTAACACTTTTATTTAAGATGCTGGTAAGTTCTGTTAGTGATCCTGTAATAACCGGCACACGCTGAGCACTGCCATCTAATTTGCCTTTTAATTCAGGCAGCACCAAACCGATTGCTTTGGCAGCACCGGTAGTATTAGGAACAATATTGGCTGCTGCAGCCCGGGCACGACGAAGATCACCTTTTGGATGAGGTGCATCCAGTGTATTCTGATCGTTAGTATAGGCATGTATGGTAGTCATGATACCACCTTCAATACCAAAACTGTCGTTTAAAACTTTAGCCATCGGCGCCAGGCAGTTAGTGGTACAGGATGCACAGGATATGATGGTTTCAGTACCATCAAGTATTGCATGGTTTACATTAAATACAATTGTTTTAAGATCACCGGTTGCAGGAGCGGAGATTACCACTCGTTTAGCGCCGGCTTTCAGGTGGGCTTCTGCTTTTGCTTTATCAGTAAAAAATCCGGTGCTTTCTATTACCACGTCAACTTCATGCTGACCCCAGGGAATTTGTGCAGGATCTTTTTGTGCGTATATTTTTACTTCATCACCATTTACGACGATTGCATCGTCTGTTGCTTTAACATCTACATCGAAACGGCCCTGGGCGCTGTCATATTTTAAAAGGTGAGCCAATACCTTTGGACTTGTAAGATCATTAATGGCTACCACATCAATTCCTTCCATATTATAAATCTGGCGATACACCAACCTTCCAATTCTTCCAAAGCCATTAATAGCTACTTTAACTGTACTCATAATTCTGAATTTGTATTTGTAATTTGCATGCGAAGGTACATTTTAGGATAAATTAACAGTGATTATTTTTTATCTGTATGTTGGTGGTATTGCAATGCCTGACCTAAGGGTTTAATACTTTTAATGCATTATGAAAATAACAATAAGATACACTCCATTGCAAAAAGTTTTGGCAGGTATAAGCAGGGCTTATATCTTTGCACTCCTTTCAAAGATTCCATTGAAAGGATTGATAATATGCCGCGTTGGTCAATCGGTTAAGACGCATCCCTTTCACGGATGAATGACGAGTTCGATTCTCGTACGCGGTACTTTTTGCCTGAAACTTTTACATCTATATGAAGTCTTTTTTCAAATATTGCCTCGTACTTCTAATAGGTGTTTGTTACTTCAATTCAGTCTTTGAATTTGACAGTAAAGAATGCAAGCAGAATTACGGAAAAGAGACACATGTTTATACTAATGCTGAAAAATACTCCCAAACTTTTACAGCTAAAACAGTAAAGTATCTTGATGACCTATATCTGGTTGTAAACTTATGCTACCGTCATTTAGGTGCTTCTGATAAAAGCACTAACCCACCTTTTTCTTTATACAATTCTCCACCTCCAAAGTCCGATAGGCTTTACCTCTTCTATTCTGTTTTATTGATTTGACTTTCTCTTTTATTTTCTGTCTGCTGGATTAATCCATAATCACGGCGCAAATTTTCATTTCAAAAATTAAGCTGAAATATACCTTTTGTTTTAAAGGTTATTCAAATCATTATCTATTATATCAATATTCATGATTGATAAACTCATAGGCTTTTCTATAAGAAATAAAGCCATTATTATATTCTTTGTATTAGCCTTAATTGGTTGGGGAGTTTACTCTTTATCAAAGCTGCCTATTGATGCATTGCCCGATATTACTAACAACCAGGTGCAGGTACATGCCATTGCTCCGGCTTTATCGGCACAGGATGTTGAGCAAACTATCACTTCTCCTTTGGAGATAACAATGGCCAACACTCCCGGCATTATTGAAATCAGGTCTATTTCCCGTTTTGGCCTATCGGTAATAACAATTGTATTCAGGGAGGATGTTGATATTTATAGGGCCAGGGAACTGATATTTCAAAAAATTCAGAGCGCTCAGGATTTAATTCCACAAGGGGTCGCCACTATCGAAATGTCTCCTATTGCCACAGGTTTAGGGGAAATCTATCAATATGTGTTACAACCACAGCCGGGCAGCGAAAAAAAATATTCCTTAGATGAATTAAGAACTATCCAAGATTGGGTCGTAAAAAGGCAATTGGAAGGCACCCCTGGGGTGGCTGAGATAAATAGTTTTGGTGGATATATAAAACAGTATGAGGTTGCCGTTGATCCCGAAAAGTTAAGAAGCCAAAACATCACTATCACAGAGATATTTAATGCGCTGCAACAAAACAATCAAAACACAGGTGGTGCTTATATAGAAAAACTCCATAGTGCCTACTTTATCAGAGGTATAGGTTTGGTGAAAACGTTGGGTGACATTGGGGAAATCGTTGTAAAAAACAACAATGGCGTTCCGGTTTTAATCAGGGATGTAGCTCGCGTGCAATTTGGACATGCCATACGATATGGTGCAATGACTGCATCGGAAACCGGAGAAGCAGTGGGAGGCGTGATACTGATGTTGAAAGGTGAAAATTCGATGCAGGTAATTACTGCTGTCAAAAATAAGATAGCCGAAATTCAAAAAGCGCTGCCGAAAGGTATAGTCATCAAGCCATTTATTGACCGGAGCAATTTAATAAACCGGGCCATTCATACAGTAAGCCAAAACCTGATTGAGGGAGGGCTGATCGTTATGTTCATATTGATTTTGTTTTTAGGAAATCTTAGGGCAGGTATTGTAGTGACTTCCGTTATTCCGCTCTCCATGTTGTTTGCTTTGGGCATGATGAACTTATTTGGTGTTTCTGCAAACCTTATGAGTTTAGGAGCGATTGATTTTGGGCTAATAGTGGATGGGGCAGTAATTATTGTAGAAAGCATTGTATTTAGCATTCATCATAATTCTAAACTCTCAAAACTGAATGAATTATCACAATCCCAAATGGACGATCAGGTATTTGAGTCTGCTGTCCGTATTCGTAAATCTGCCGCTTTTGGAGAAATAATTATCCTGATGGTTTACATTCCAATTCTTGCTTTAGTTGGCGTAGAGGGAAAGATGTTTAAACCAATGGCACAAACCGTAAGCTTTGCCATAGTAGGTGCATTAATACTGTCGCTTACCTATGTACCCATGATGTCGGCGCTGCTGCTAAGCAAAAAGATTTCCCACAAGTTAACTCTTGCGGACAGGATAATGAATTTCCTGCATCGCATATACCGGCCTGTAATACTATTTGCCCTGCGAAGGAAAGTACTTGTAGTAATTACATCTGTTGCGCTGTTGGTAATAAGTTATTTTCTTTTTAACCAGCTTGGTGGTGAATTCATTCCAACGCTGCAGGAAGGAGATATTGCAGTTGAAGTACGATTGCAGCCGGGTAGTTCCTTATCCCAAACCATTCAAACAACCATTGAAGGGAGTGATATTCTAAAGAAAAATTTTCCTGAAGTATCGCAGGTGGTATCCCGTATTGGTGTTGCCAGTATCCCTACTGATCCTGATCCGATTGAAACAGCCATGATGGCCATCGTGTTAAAGGATAAAAGCCAATGGGTAACCAATATTTCTCAGGCGGAGCTGGCTGATAAAATGAAACAGGCTTTATCGGTAACACCTGGGGTTAATTACGAATTTTCCCAGCCCATTCAATTGCGTTTTAATGAACTCTTAAGTGGCTCCCGGCAGGATGTAGCAGTTAAGATTTACGGCGATGATCTGGATATGCTAGCCCAACTTGGTACCCAGGCTGCGGCTATCATAAGTAAAGTGAGTGGCGCACAGGATGTTTTAGCAGAGAGAACAAACGGTCTGCCGGAAATAACTGTAGCCTATAAAAGGGGTAAAATCGCTCAAATGGGATTATCAATAGCGGAGGTAAACACTGCCTTAGAAAGTGCCTTTGCAGGCGCAAAGGCAGGTATAGTATATGAAGGTGACCGCCAGTTTGATTTAGTAATACGGTATGATGAGAAACATCGGGGAGATTTGTCTAATGTTCAGAATTTATTCATCTCACTGCCCAACGGCAATCAAATTCCTGTAAACGAAGTTGCTGTTGTAGAATACCAGGAAGGCCCTTCTCTTATTTCAAGAGACAATACCAAGCGCAGAATAGCCATAGGACTAAACGTTCGCAACCGAGACGTTCAAAGCGTAGTGAATGATATACAAACACAATTGGCGTCTCAGTTAAAGTTACCACCTGGCTATCTTATCACATATGGAGGTGCTTTTCAGAATTTAATTGATGCCAAACAGCGCCTGATGATTGCTGTGCCGGTCGCCTTAGCGCTGATTTTTATGTTATTATTTTTCACGTTTGGCTCACTTAAAGAAAGTCTCTTAATATTTACGGCAATACCATTTGCAGCTATTGGGGGTGTATTTGCTTTATTGATTCGAGGAATGCCTTTCAGCATTTCTGCTGGTGTTGGATTTATTGCCCTTTTTGGCGTAGCAGTGCTTAACGGAATTGTACTGATCAGCTTTTTTAATCAATTAAAAAAAGAAGGGAGAACCAATATAAACCGGCGCATTTTAGAAGGCGTTAATATACGGCTTCGCCCTGTAGTAATGACGGCCACTGTTGCCTCAATTGGTTTTTTACCTATGGCAATTTCCACTACTGCCGGGGCAGAAGTACAGCGTCCGCTGGCAACGGTTGTTATTGGTGGGTTAATAACGTCCACCCTGCTCACTTTAATTGTGCTGCCAGTGTTATACAGCATCTTCATGTCAAAAAGAAGCTCTAAAAAAATAAAAGGAAAGAGCCAGGCAATCGGTATTGTACTCTTAGCGGTGATTGTTTGTTCTCCTGTTAACGGTAAAGCACAAATACCCATTAAATCTGACTTACAGCCTTTTGACTTACAGCCTTTACAACTTACCCTTGATGAAGCCATCAACCTTGCTTTAAAAAATAATCAGGCAATTAAAAGCGCTGAATATGTGGTAAGCCAACAACAGGCTTTGAGAAAAACAGCAGTTAACCTTAATAAGACCGGATTTCAATATGGTTTTGATAACACTGTTTTCAATGGAAATAAAAGTATTGGGGTTGGGCAATCTTTTAGCTTACCAGTAGTGTACAACCGGCAAGGAAAGTTATTAAATCAGCAGGTTGTTTTAAGTGAAAAATCTTTGTCCATATCAAAAGCTGATCTAATAAGAAATGTAAAGACGGCATATTATCAACTTGTATATGGGCAGGAATATTTGAAGGTGCTTATTTACCAGGATAGCATTTATAAAAATTTTACCAATGCGGCCAATTCAAGGTATACAAACGGAGAAACAGGCTATCTGGAAAAAGTAGCTGCTAATGCTACTTACCAGCAAATTGTTTTACAACGAAAACAAGCAGCAGCAGACATTATTATCTATGCGCAGGAATTGCAAAAATGGCTATACACCACAGCGCCTGTTGAACCGGCAACTTATCAGTTGGAGAAAATACCCGCTTCTTTTCTTTCAGATACTTCCATATCAAAAAATCCATTTCTTAATTATTATCAGCAATACGTAAATGTTGCTGCCGCCAATCTTGCAGTAACAAGAAGCAGCGCATTGCCTGATCTTTCATTTGGCGCTTCAAAATTTATAGGCAATCCAGGTGTGGGTTATAGTGTGGGCGTAAATATTCCCCTGTGGCTTCGACCTTTCCGAGCTAGAAATGAGGCGGCTCAGATAGCTGTAAAAATTGCGGATGCTGACTATGCCAATGTTATAGATACTACGAAGGCTGCTTACAATCAACAATTGCAGGAATATAAAAAATGGAATGAACAATTAAGCTACTATGATAGTGCAGGCTTAAAACAATCTGAGGAAATAATAAAAAATGCGGAAGTGAATTACAGATCAGGAAATATCGGTTATATAGAGTACATACAAAATCTTACACAGGCATTCAATATAAAATTGCAATACCTCAATGCGCTCAATCAATATAACCAGAGCGTTATTAATATAAACTACCTGTTAGGCAATAACTAAAATTTAAAAGATGAAATATTCAATCATACGGATTTCACTGCTCTCATTGGTTTGTGTTTTCTTATTATACTCCTGCGGGATGGAAAGTGAAGACAAGGAAAAGGCAGAAAGAGCGCAGGAGGAAGCTGCAAAAGAAAAAGCAGGTATAAAACCAGACGAGGTAATGCTTACTAAAAAACAGTTTGATATAATGAAAATTGAACTCGGCACTCCTGTTCAAAAAAATCTTACAGACATTCTAAAAGCAAATGGATTTATTACATCACCACCCCAAAATAAAGCAAGTGTTTCTCCGATAATGGGTGGGGTTATTAAATCTGTATTGGTTATTCCAGGCAGCTATGTAAAAAAGGGGCAGGTGCTTGCTTACTTAGAACACCCCGATTATATACAACTGCAGCAAGATTATCTAACAGCCACAAGTTCGCTTGTGTTTTTGGAGCAGGAATACAATAGGCAAAAAAATATGCTAAGCGATAGCGCTACTTCTAAAAAACTGGTTCAGCAAACGCTAAGCAATTATAACACTACAAAAGCAACTGTATTTTCCTTAAAAAATAAACTTAATCTTCTTGGTATACCGATAAAAAGTGTTGACAATGGAAATATATTATCAGCCGTACCATTAGTTTCACCTATTAGCGGATATGTACAAAAAGTGAATGCAAACATTGGAAAGTTTGCAGATCCCACCCAAATAGTATTTGAGATATATGATAATAGCACCTTGTTGATAGACCTTCAGGTCTATCAACAGGATATTGGCAAAATAAGGAAAGGCCAAAGACTCACTTTTACCACTCCGTCTTTAAATACAGCCAATAAAATGGCAACTGTTTATGCCATAGATAAAGCTTTTGATAGCACCAATAAATCAATAATTGTTCATGCAAGAGTTGATCGTAATACAAGAGGGGATGTAATGCCAGGCATCTATGTAAATTCATTTATTGAAACAGGAAATGAAAGTGTTACTGCCCTTCCTGATGAAGCGATTTTTAAAACAGGTGAAACAGAAAACATTTTTATCCTGTCCCGAACATACGTCGAAAAACAGGATACCAACTATATTTTTTCGGTTAAAGAAGTAAAAACGGGAGCTTCTGAAGCCGGTTATACGCAAATTAGTTTTTTAGAAAATTTTCCTCCTTCTTCTAAAGTTGTTACAAAGGGAACTTACTTTTTGGTATCCGAAAAAAATAAAGCGCAAGGCGGTGAACAGGATTAATCACTAAAATAAACATCTCTTTTAAAATACAATATTCATGAGAAAATATTTCTGTTACACTCTTTTGTTCTCATTTGCATCTTTTCGGTGCTCAGCGCAATCGAAGTTTATTCCATACGATTTCACTACATATAATCAGATGGGCAAATCACTTTACAAGCCCAGCGAAAGAAACCATACCTCCATTAAGCCTTACGTGATGGGGGATTCATCCGTTGCAGCGGCTTTTGATTCTGTTACTTCATTGACTTATCATCCTTCCGGCAACAATTTTATAATCCGGAAATTGTTTAATGAGCATTTAATTCAGGTGAATAAAAAAGACTACCAGTTATATGCTGATTTCTTACCGGATTTTCAAATTGGTAAAGACTTGACAGCTCAGCAAACTATTTGGACGAACAATAGAGGATTTCAGGTAGGTGGGCTTATAGGAAAGGATGTAACCTTTCAAACCACTTTACACGAAGTGCAGGGCAGGTTTCCTGCATATCTTACCGATTACATTAATAAAAACAGAGTTGTGCCTGGTCAGGGCTATATCAAAAATTACGGTAACAACGCCTTTGATTATGTTAGTGCAGACGGTTATGTGTCCTATTCTCCCAGTAAATATTTTACTTTTCAATTAGGGCATGGTAAAAATTTTATCGGAGATGGTTATCGTTCACTATTATTATCGGATGTAGCTTTCAATTATCCTTATTTTAAAATTATCACCACCTTCGGAAATATCAGATACATTAATTTATGGGCGCAATTTTCTGATTTTCACAATGTGGCTTTTGATGATGAAACAGCATTCCCTAAAAAGTATGGAGTTTTTCATTACCTGGATTGGAGCGTAAGTAAGCATTTTACAATTGGTCTGTTTGAGAACATAATGATGCAACCGAGGGGGTTTGATTTGAACTATATAAATCCCATCATCTTCTTACGACCGGTAGAGTTTTCTGAAGGTTCGCCTGATAAGGCTTTGGTTGGTTTGAATTTGAGCTACAAATTACTTAATAACTATTTGCTATATGGTCAGCTTATGATTAATGAGTTTACAGCCAAAGAAGTTATCAAGAGAAATGGCTACTGGGCTAACAAACAGGGTGTTCAAGTAGGAATAAGAGGATTTGATATTTTTAATACCAAGAATTTGAATTTCTTAACCGAATTTAATACAGTAAGGCCCTTTACATATTCTGCCAATATACCTATTAAAAATTATGCCCATTTCAATCAACCCCTTGCCCATCCTTTAGGTGCTAATTTTAAAGAAGGAATAGTGATTTTTAATTATCGGTATAAGCGCTTTGATTTTCGGACACAGTTCAATTATGCGTTTTATGGGATTGATAATCCTTTGGATACCAACAGTAATGTGGGTAAGGACGTTTATCGTCCCTATACCACAAGAAGTAGTAATTATGGATACTTTATAGGATCTGGCATTAAGACGAGCCTGTCTTATACTGATTTAAAAGTAGCCTATATACTTAATCCAAAAATTAATTTAAGGGTAGAGTTAGGCTATGTAAACCGGATTGAAGCCAATTCAATTTCTCATAGCAACACGCATTATATAACCTTAGGATTGCGTAGCTCGTTCCGTAACTTCTATTACGATTTTTAATACCATATACTGTTAATTACACAACTATGAAGTCCTTAATCACTATATTTTTATTCTGCTGCACGTTGCTGAGCTATTCTCAAAATAATGATACAATCCCTCAAATTAAGCATCAAGGAGAATGCAATCCTCATTTTCATCAATTGTATGTTCCTTCGGCACTTATTATTTCTGGCATCATTTCAGAGGTCAAGATTAAACAATCATTAAACTTTGAACTGTATAAAGAGAGAAATACAGACATTCCTCATTTCAAAACAAGCGCGGATGATTATTTACAGTATTCGCCCATCCTTTTGGCATATGGCTTTGATGCATTGGGGATGCCATCTAAAACGGATTTTATTAATCGTTCAGCTATTTTATTTAAAAGCGAACTGTTAATGACTGCTACGGTTACAGGGTTAAAATATACCTTTCGTGAGTTAAGACCTGATAGTAGTGCCAGAACCTCAGTTCCTTCAGGGCATACAGCCCAGGCGTTTGCTGCGGCTGCCTTCCTTTCTGAAGAATATGGGAAAAAGTATAAATGGGTTTCCTATTTATCTTATACATTGGCATCTACAGTTGGGGCGCTGGAGATTACGGTCAAAGTTTACCAGTGTTTCAGCGCAAAGTTTACCACTCGGAAGGAGATGTTGTTAGCTGATGTAATCTAGTTGTTTTTCTTCTTTCTCAATGACTCGCCTGTAAGTTCTATTT
>JAABUS010004900.1_pt1 | contig 18491 bp, 17 predicted proteins | sample 5560161 | NCBI WGS metagenome assembly JAABUS01 (sample SAMN10711885, study PRJNA513376) | rock metagenome | isolation source: Antarctica rocks | place: Antarctica: Victoria Land, Trio Nunatak nord | collected 2016-01-04 | reverse complement strand
GCATTTCGATAGTGAGAACTATACGATCTTCATTATCGCTCTAGAAGCGTACAAATCAAAGATTCTATCATTCGAATTAACAAATGATTCGATCTCGTTTCAGCAATATATGAACGATGTTCTATGAGACTTTCTAAATGACTTCTGTCAAGCTTATTTAGACGACATTCTCATATACAGCAAGACTCAAAAGAAGCATAGACAACATGTCAAGATGATACTAGATCATCTACGAGACGCTGATCTGCAGATAGATATTCAGAAGTGCAAATTCAACGTAGAAGAAACAGTCTTCTTAGAGATCATAGTATCAGAACAAGATCTTTGCATGAACTCTATCAAAGTGAAAGCTATAGTCAATTGAGCTACATCTACTAATCTAAAAGAGATACAAGACTTCGTTGACTTCGTCAATTTCTATCGATGCTTCATCAAGAACTTTTCAAAACTAGTCAAGTCGTTCACTCAGCTGATTCGAAAAGACACGTCTTTTGTTTGAAATGAAGTCTGCATCGAAGTCTTTGACAATCTAAAGAAGCAGATCAGCTCAACTTCAGTTCTACGTCATTTCGATGTCAAACGTCAAGCTATTTTGAAAATCGATGCATTCAACTATGTAAAAGACGACATACTATCTTAGTACAATGACGAAAGTGTGCTTCATTCGATAGTCTTCTATAGCAAGAGCATGATTTCAGCTGAATGCAATTATCACATCTATGACAAGAAATTGCTAGCTATCATTCAATACTTCGAACACTGATGATTCAAACTAAAAGATACTGAGCTATTTATTCAGATGTTTACTGATCATCAGACTTTGAAGATCTTCATGAAAAACAAACAGCTGACTTGACAACAAGCAAACTATCTGAATATTCTATCGAAGTTTAACTTTCAGATTATCTTTCAATCAGGTAAAATAAACATCAAAGTCGATGTTTTAATTAGAATGTTGATGATCGATAGTTCTGAATCAGTTAAAGACATGAATGATCATTTTAAAACTATACTGATCTTGAATTGAATAAACGTTCTATCGATCGAGTTCGAAATCGAATCTGAATACAAGACTAATTTCTATCAACGCGTACATTTAGTCAATTAGAAGAATGAACTATGCAATGAGTATTGATAAGCTATGAACAAAGATGAACTGAAGCTTCATGACATGAAGCTAAAGAACTGTCAAATCATTGACAACGTTCTATTCAAAAAGAGTTTACTATGAATGTTGAAACAAATGCATACGAAATTGCTTTGAAAGATTCACGATCAATCATCAATCTCGCATTCTGACATTAGACAAACGATTAATCTAGTTCAACGCTTCTACTATTGATCAGATCATCAAGCAACTATTCAACAATACATTCGAAACTATCATGTCTGTCAGCGAAGCAAAGCATCTTGAGATGATACAAATGATTTGCTTCAGTTTCTATCGATTTCTTAGCAGCGTTGACAAGATATAGCTATGAACTTCATTACTGAGCTATCTCTATCGAAAAACTATAACGTCATTTGCACAATCATATGTCGTCTCTTCAAGAAACATCACTATGTTCTCTGTCATTGAGAAGATGATGACATCTCAATCGAAGAAACAGTATGAATCATGCTATGAAACGTTTATCGACTTCATGATCTACTCAGTTCTATTGTTTCGAATAAAGACTTTCAGTTCATATCAATCATGTGACAAAGTCTTTGTAAACGACTGAAGATCAAAGTCAATTTATCAACAGTTTATCATTCAGAGATTGATGATCAGTTGAAACGAGCTAATCAAGATGTTGAACGCGAACTTCGAATCTACTGCAATTACATGCAGAATGACTGAGCTAAATGACTTTCAATGATGAAATTCAGTGATAATTTCAATACATTCTCGACTATCTTGATGACTTCTTTCTACTTCAATAAAGACTTTCATTCTCGAATGAGTTTCGATTCAGATACAACTGATTACAAAACGACTCGTCAACGTATTGAGACTAGAAAGATCGATGACATTGTCATTTGAATGAGCGAACTTCTTATCTTCAATCATCAACAATTGAAAAAGATCAAGCAAATCATTGAAGCTCAGATGAACAAGCATAGACGAGACATCATCTATGAAGTAGATGATCAAGTTTGATTAGTCTTCGAAAACATCAAAATCACTAGATCATGCAAAGATTTGAAAGACAAGCAGCTCGATCTCTATTCAATCACAGTCAAAGTTGAGATCTTCTATCGTCTTCAGCTATCTAGAAGCATGAAGCATATACATTCAGTGTTCAGCTCGAAGTATCTACGAACTTCATCAAACAATCTTCTATCAGAACAACATTCTGAGCTTTCTAAATTAATGATCATTGAAGAGAATGAAAAGCACTGAGAAGTAGATGATATATTGAACTTCAGACGATATAGAGAAAGACTACAATACAAGATCAAATGAATCGAGATAGATCGTGACGACGAATGATACTATGTCGATAAAGAGAAATTCGATGACTCGAAGAAAGTTTTGAATGAATTTCACAAGCTATACTCGAATAAGTCGCACTAAATTGAAAACACAATGAATTTTTTTGCTTTTATTTCTTTTCTATTCATGTGAACATAAATATTCGAAGAAAGAGATAATGTTATGAACATGTCTGAATCAATCAGAGTTCAGATCTAATTCTAATCAATTTGATTAAAGCAAGTCATGATGCTATGCCTAGTTTGAATCTAGCGCATCTCTTCAAGTCATTCTCAGCACTTCTTCTCGTTGTTCAGCACTTTCTTCATTCACTTCTTTCATCATTCTTTTAGACAAACACATCTGATCTATTACATCACATCTGTATCAAGTCTAGCGCAGTCTCAAGTCATTATTTATAGAAGAGCTTGCACTCTTTCTCTTCTGTATTCTTAATGTCTTGTTATAGCTATCTCTAAAGAACAATACATACATATCAGCTCTGAGTCTCTTTGATTGAATGATCTAGACATGATCTCAACAATGATCAGTGAACATCTTGATGAGTAGCTCAGTCAATTTCAGCTCAGATCGTCAATGCTTGAAGACATGAATGATTGCTAGTAGTTTCTTGTCATAGATCTCGTAATTGCACTCAGCGAGACTCAGATTCTTGCTGTAGTAGATCATCGAGTGCAATGTTTCTTCTTCATCATACTGAGAAAGTATGTCATTGTTGACGTAGTTGAATGAGTCTGTTTCAAGAATAGTCTCTCTATTTTGATCAAAATGACGAAGAATAGAAGCTTCAGTCATTCGTTTCTTCATATGATCAAAGATCGTTTGACAAGCTTGATCTCATTCAAATATCATCTCTTTTTGAGTTAGTTGAATCAGAGAACGAACAATCTTTGAAAAGTTCTTTATAAAACGTTGATAGAAATTGCAGAAGTCGACAAAGAACTGCATCTGAGTGAGATTTGTAGAAGTAGATCATTCGACTACTGCTTATACTTTTCTGAGATTCATCTTTAGTTCTTCGATGAATAGCAATAGTCTCAGAAAGAAAGTCTTCTGAACATGAAACTCACATTTGTTTATATTCATCTGAAGATTGATCTCTCGTAGTCTATGTAGAACTAGTCGTATGTGTTTCTTATGTTTCTTCAGTGTTTTGCTGTAGATGATAATGTCATCTAGATAAATCTGACAAAACTGATGAAGATAGTCAAATAGCACGTCGTTCATATAGTGTTGATAGAAAGTCGAGTCGTTGATTAATTCAAAAGACATCACGTAATATTTGTAGAAATCAAAAGAGGTAATAAAGATAGTCAAATCTTCGCTCTTCGAATGCATGTGTAGTTTGTTGAAGACGACTATTATATTCAATCGAGTCAGATACTTGCTATCTTGAATACGAGCGAGAGTTTCGTCTATTAAGAGTAGAGAGTAGCGATCTCGTTTGATCAAAGCATTGAGCTTTCTATAATCGACGCAGAAACGCAGACTATCGTCTTTCTTTTCGATGAATAGTATGAGCGAAGTGTATGAGGTCGAGCTAGAAGATATAAAGCTCTTATTCAGATGTTTAATCAGATAATTCTTCATCTTTTGAAGCTTGTAATCAGACATATGATAGAGACGACTTCGAAAAGACGTTTTCTCGTCGATCAACTCAATTTTATGATCGTAGAGACGATGAGAGAGTAGTTGATCAGTCATCGCTCGATCAAACACATCTAGATAGTTATGATATTTCGAAGAAAGCTTAGCTTTGACTTCTTTCAAGATCTCTTCGTGTGAAAGCTCTTGTAGATTTACATCTTCGAGTTTATTTCTAGCTGTTTTTAGAAGTCGATCGATTTTCGTGACGATGATCGCGAAAATAGTCACATTCAATCGTTTGACTAGTGATTTATATGCTGCAGCCTCTATCATTGCTATGTTCATTGAATCGAAAGACGAAGCGAAGTTGACTGAACTAGATGATTTCATGATTCTACTGAATGAAGATGACTTCTCGCTGAGTCAAGTGATAACAGAAGAAGTAGATCTCTTTAGTATTTGAGTAGAAATCGAACTCTTCTGTTCTATCGCGATTTTCTTGCTCGAAAAAACAGTCGAATGAGCTTTGATAGAAGCTTTGATATGAGCTTCGAAACTAGAAAATTGAAGACGATCATCTCTCATATCAATAGTCATCTTGATCTTGTTCATTCATGTTTTTTCAAGAATCATCTGATGTTAATCTAATCAAGTGATTAGCATAAAGACGAAACGTTTCATATGATCTTGAACAGTTAGATTCAAATAAATTGCATGAGTAATGAGCTTTTTTGCATAATGATCATCGAATTCTCTTATTGATTTGAGCTTGATTAAAGGTAAAGATTCAATTTGCAAATGATCACAAACATTCTGCGCGATTAATTCATCAATGAACGAATAGTCAGCTGCTTCAGTGTCAATCAATGACTTTAATAAGTAACTAATTTCATTGCTAGATAATACACATTCAGTAGTCAAAGATTTCGAAGCAAAGAAATCATTTGAGCTGCTCATTGTTGAAGAAATTAACACATCTTTCATCACGTCTTTGATGAAAGTCACTAGTTTTTTGCCTCATTCTTCAATTTCTCTGTAAATAATTTCTTCTCTTCTTTCGACATGATGATCTCATTGAGGCAAGAGATGAATGCACGAGATGTTGAAGTACTAGTCTTCAGCTGAGAGCAGTTCTTTGAAAGATGATTCGATACTTTGCAGTTGAAGCAGATGATTGACATTCTTGATCATTCAGATTCAAGAGTGAAAAAAGTAACGAGTTGAACATAGCTAGTAGTCAAGACTGATGTTGATGTCGACGAAGAAACGAAATGTTTTTTCGAAGCTGCTATTAATTTGACTGTTTGTTGCTCGTCACGTAGCTGATAATTGACTCGTTGTTTGTTATTCACATCTTGAAGAAAGATCTTGAGCTTATCAAGCGAGCTAAATTCTATGAGGCAAACTGACAACGCATTCTAAAGACGATTATTGATTTTATTCTGAATGTCGTTCATCAGAATGATATCGTCGTAGTTCAGAAAGCTGAATATTCTAGTGAATTCTGAATAGAAGAAGCTGAAGAGCTTGTTGAGCTGCTTCAGAGCAACGTATTTATGATGACACTTTCGAATCAGATTCTGATCTTCGTAAATTTCTTTCAGATGTTTCAGTAGTTCTGATAGTGATTGATAAAGTGAGAAAGCATCAACATGATGCTTTGCATAGATTTGCTGATCAGCATCGTCTTCTAGTCTGAAAATCACATAGACAATACGAATCTTTTCAGTAGAGTAATAATTCGCGTTGACATCGAGCTTGTCAGCTATTTTGATGTTTCATGTCTTTCAGGTAGAGTCATCTGTTTCGATGAAGATGAGTGAATTCGAAAGCTTGATGAACTTATGATGATCATTCTCGTTATCGAATAGAGTGAATGACTTTCATGAGCTTCGAGAGCGTTGATCAACTTCAGAGATCAATGAGATCTCTTTCTGATTGACTCAATGCTCAACTGACTGAGTCTCTTGACGAGGCATAGATCGATCAGCTTGACGTTGTTTCGCTCTGAAGTTCAATCGCTCGTCTTGTAGCTGATGAATCTTTTTCTCTAGCTCATCGTTCTTATCAAAAGCAACTTCTAGTTGTTTCGCTCTCTTTTTATGATCTTCTTGTACAAGAAGTCAGTGTTCATTGAGTTGTAGAGTCAAGTCGCGCTGACTTCGTAGCTCGTTTAGCATATTGATGACTTCGTTGAATTGATTGCTGACTCAATGAAACAGTTGTTCTTCGATGTTTATGTTTCATGCAATGACAGCTTTCTCAGCTTCGACTGAAGCATCGATGAGTAGAAGTGAAACTCTTCTATTGACAATGCTTCTGAGCAGATGATTTGTTCGAGACTCAACTGACTCGACATCGTGTGTCATAATGAGAAAAGATAGAAGTTGTTGAAATAAGAGTAGATGAGAGATTGATGTTTTGAATTGATGTTTTTTGATGAGTGAAAATTCAAAGAATCTCTTGTGAATTTCAGATAATAGAAGTACTCTCGAGTCTGTGCACGTTTCGATTTCGTGCACACTCTAAACTCGATTAGTAATCAATACTATTTTTATTATTATTCAATCATCATTCATAGAATCAAATTGCAATTAATATAAAGAGTTGTCGATATCTATATGAAGCTTTCAAGCTATAAGAATTAATCATCAAATCGCTTAGAAGCTTTGAATTGTCTTTCAGCTCGCGTAGACCTGATTTGACTAGACTTTCTTTTCATCTTCTCAATAGTAACAAAATCAGTGAATTGCTGTACTTTCATCTCTTTAAACTTCTTCTTTTGTCATTTTTGAAGCTCTTTAGCCTTCAGCTTTTGCTTCTGAACTAGATGTCGTTGCTTCAATTTCTTCGCTCATAGCTTCTTTTTTTGCTTTGCTTTCTTCTTTCGTTTCGTCTTCTTTTTTTCTCGTTTCATCTTTCTTTCAGCTATTAAACGCTGTTTCTCTAGCTTTCTAAGCTTTCTTTGTTTCTTTTCTTCAGTCTTTTGAATAGCAGCTTGCTGTTTCTCTTCGATTCTTTGAATTTGACGATCATGAGTCGTCTGAATCTTATTAGAACTAAAAAACACTCTCTTTGCCTCATCATTAATTTCTAAATCGTCAAATAAAGACTTTTCACGTCGTCTGCGACTTCTTTCAATACGTACTGTTCATCGAAGATCTTCATTTTCTGCTTTTAGAAGAGCAACATCTGTAGTAAGCTTTTTCATCGTATTGTTCAACTTACGAGCTTCCGAACCAATTACTTCTTCTACAACTGACTTCATTAATCGTTGAATCTTTCTTCAATCAGCTTCTGACAATGCTGAAGAAGAAGAATGACTTGAAACAGATCTAGCGTTCGATTTAATCTGCTTTATGATCTGTGATGAATTGAAAGACAGCAATTCTGTCTTTTCTCATTCACTTTTTATGTTGGCATGCGTGAAAGCAGCTTGATATGCAGGTCAAAACAGATCAAAGAAGTCTTTTTTTGATATTCGAGAAAGTTCTTGACTCTTAAAGATTCAGTCGTTCAGGTTTTGCGAGTAGTAATTGATCAAAGAGTTGAATAAGCTCACATTCAAAGATTGAAGATGATGCGTAGAATGAGAAGAATATAAAGTCACGAGCATCTTGTTCTGCTCACATCAGTCAAGAAACTTCATGTTGATATGACTGTCATGCTCGTCAACAAATAGAAGGCGATAATTTCGTGAATTTCTGACTTTTGATCTCATATTTCGATCAAATACGATAGTGAGTCAAGAGTAGATCAATTCATCGTTGATTCAGTCAGTAGCAAAGAAAGCAAAGAAGCAGAATTGCTCTTTGAAATCATATTCAGTAAGTCAGCTGTTCTGAATATTACCTGATATCGCCTGATAAATGATCGAAGGAAATATATAGATCATATTCATGCAAATGATTACAATCAAGATAATTCATTCTCTATTGTTGTCTTGATGAGCACTCAGCAATTTGTCACTGTCAAGATGCTTTAGACTGAAGACTCTTCGAGTCTTTTGAAGCAGTTCAAGTAGAAAGTTCTTTTCATTCATATTGTATGTGTTTTTAGGAAGAATCTCATATTCTTCGATTTTTTGCTTTATCTACCCTTATATTAGTATGAAACTAAACGAAATGAAGACACTTACAAGGTCAAAATAAAGCTGATATTGATATGCATTATCAGCTTTCTTTCGCTCTAGATCAGCTTCTTGTAGAAACTTTGACTGTAGTATATCTGAATGACGTCGAACGAACTCATAAGATCAGTTTTTGCCTGACTGTTTTCCAGATATATTATACGCAAAAACACGAATCATGACATTGAGAGAAGGTATATCACGTTCGATAAGCTTGTTGATATAGCGAATAAGCTCTTTTTCTTGTTGGTTTGAAAGAATTGACGTCGTTTGCTTGCTTTTCTTGACGAAGGCGATTATATCTCTATGTCGTCGCGACAGCGTGCTTCGATTGATATTGAATTTCTTTGCAGTTGCAGTGTAGTTAAATGACTTTTGCAAAGCTAGATCTGCAAGCGCTGTCTCAATTGAAGTCATATTGAATTTGTAATTGATTTTTGAAGAAAGATGAAAGTAGTAAAGTGAGATGTGCACGAGATCGAAACGTGCATCAAGTCGAAAATACTTCTAATTGAGTGCTTTATTCAAAGAATTTCTTGCGAATAGACTGGTGAAAATGAGTGTAGAATCGAAGAATTTCTTGCAATCTAAAATGATGATGCAAATTTGAAGAATTTCTTGCAAATTTTTCTTACTGAATAGATTGTTTCGTATCATCTATTCGTCGATAGCAGAGTAGTAGATGATGAGCATTTATCTAATGTTAGAGATCAGCATAGAGCGAGTCAATATAAGTGTCATTTAACTAGAAGATAAATGCTAAGAAAGAAAGATAGTTACAGAAAAGAAGCTGATTACATATGTGTGTTTCTCAGTCGACGCTAGACTCAATAGAGACTAGTCAAGATGACGAAGCGAGAATAAATCTGACAAGACTAGAAGACTGAGTCTGACAAGGCTAGAATCATGACAGAAAGTCTTTAGTTTTTTGTCTCGTTATTCTTGAAAGACATTTTCTCATTCTCTTTATTCTTCGAAATGATGATTTCATATAAATGAGAGATGAATGCATGAGATGCAGAAGTATTAATCTTGTTCTGAGAACAATTCTTGAACAAATGATTCAAAGTCTTGCAAGTATAGCAGATGATAAACAATCTTGCTGACTCAGAGATAAAAGAAAGAGTAGACTTAACATAATTGATTATCAAAGTCATCATTGACAATGAAGTAACAGTGCATTTATCAGGTACAACAGTGACTTTGATGATGACAGTGCAAAGCTGACTGTGTAACTGATAGTTGACTCGCTGTTTATTATTCACATCTTGAAGAAAGATTTTTAAGCGAGTGAGCGAAGTAAAATTCTTTAAACAGACTGATAGAGTGTTCTACAAGCGATTATTGATTTTATTCTGAAGATTGTTCATCAGAGTACAATCGTCGTATTTAAGATAGTTGAATAGCTTCATAAAGTTGAAGTAAAAGACATTGAAAGACTTTTCTGCTTGTCTCAAAGCGTTGTACTTGTGACGACACTTTCAATTTCTATTCAGTTCATTGTATATTTCTTTCAGATGCTCAAATAGCTTGTAGATCGAGATGTATGAATGCAAAGCATCATGTCGACATCGATCAAAGATGTGCTCAGCAGCATCATCTTCTAGTCTAGATATCACATAAATAATACAAATATTCTCATTATCAAAGTGATCAACATTTGTCTGAAGCTTGTTGTTCATCTTGATTCTTCAGCTATCTTATGTTGATTCATCTTTGTCAATGAATATAGATGAGTTTAAAAACTTGAAAGACTTGTGATGATCATTATTGAATAGAATGAACGATTCACGTTGAGTATGATTCTCAATAGATTGACGAGATAAAGATTTCATAGAAACTCAAGATTCAGTAGATTGACAAGATCAAAGCTGATTTGCTGAACGCTGTCTCTTTTTTAGACTCAAGACTTTCTCTCGTAGTTCAACGATAATCTCTTCTTGAGTGTTTATTGTCATTTGATTGATTTCTAACTCATTAAGTCTCTTGATGTGATTGACTTGAACATTGATTCATTGCTCATTGAGTTTCAAAGTCATGTTTCGTTGATCTCTTAGCTCGATCAGCATCTTGATGATCTCATCTGACTGATTGATAGCTCATTGATGAAGTTGTTGACTCATGTTGATGTCTCATGAGATAGCAACATTCTGAGATCTCGCTGAAACATTGAAAGAAATAATGAAAATGCGTCTGCTAGCAATGCTTCTAAGCAGACGAGCTGTTCGTGACTCGACTGATTCGAAGTCACGTGTCATTATGAGAAAGATAGATAGATAAATTGTGATAAGATTGAGTGATTTATTTGATAAATTCAAGTAAATTTGAGTAAATTTGAAGATGTGTTTTGATAAAAGTAATTCAAAGAATTTCTTGCGAATTTTCTGAATAAACGAAGTAAATTATTTTGTATCATCTATATGTTGATAGCAGAGTAGTTGATTAGCATTTATCTACTGTTAGAAGTTGATCTAGAGCGAGTCATAGAAATGTCATTTAACTAATAGATAAATGCTAAGAAAGAAAAGTATCTACAGAAAAGAACTCGATTCTTATATGTGTGTTTCTCAACTCTGTGCTAGACTCGATTGAGTTGATGTCTTACACATATGATGCAGAATTTCAATGATATCATCTCTAAATCAAATTCTCGCTAGACTCGATTAGAATGAAATCAGGCGAAGACTAGACGAAGAATAGACGAAGACTAAAATCGTAACAAGATGTGTTCTTAAATGTCATAGTGAAGAAGATGAAAGTTGATTTGAACTGAACGAAGAATGAAGCTCAGTGATTTTATGAAGAAAGACGAATGTTTGTTCAACAAAGAAGATGTTTGTGAGAATGATTTGATTCTCTAGCAATTCACGAAGATTCTTTATCGTAGATTTTATTAATCGATTTTGAATGAATGCATACTGAATGAGCGATAGATCTTTTAGCAATTCAATGATTGTATGTTCTCATTGATTCTATAAATTTTTCAATGTTGTTCTTGTCTTTCGAGATTGAATCATCAGGTAAACAAATTTCTTTAGACTCGATTCGTCTGTACGAGTTGATTGAATGAGTAATGAGATCAGTATCGTGTGATTAACGAATTCTTAATATAATGTCAGAATCGTGTCTAAATGAGACAATCAATGAAGATCAGAATTGATAGTGCTTGATCTTTAAAGATAGTTATAACTGAATATTAAGAATATAGAAGAAGATTGATACAAAAGCTTCTATTTATGTAATGTTCAGAGACTGCGCTAGACTTGAAAGAAATGTGTTTGTAACACAGAAAGAAAATGATGTAGATGAACAAGATGTTGATGAAAGAAAAGAGTGTTGAGAAAGAAAAAGAGTGTTGAGTCATATCTGAGTCAAACCTGAGTCAGATCTAGATCAGATCTCGACTAGATCGTTGACTAGCTCTAATTAGTCTTGATACGCTTGTAACACTTTTATTATCTTCTAGACAAATACACTTCTTTGTGTTACAAGTAGTCAACAGATTTCTATGATAAACATATTTCTTTGTGTCACAAACATTTTTTGAATCAACATCTTTCTTATGTTTCAACACGTCTTCTTTGAGATTAGCATTGATCTGAGTAACTACTATATAAAGTGTGTTCTTCTTGTCTTTTGTATCTTCTTTCTTCTGTATTCTTAAAGTCTTAGTTATAACTATCTTTATTGATCAAACATTCTAGTCACGCACTCTGATTAGTTTCTAGGCACGATCTCAACATAATCAACATGAACAAATTTGATACATAGTTTCAAAACTCACTGTCTCGACTGCGTGAAGCAGTCATATAGATTGTGAGTGATTTTCTATCTCAGAGAGTTTTGTTCACTCGATACAAATAGCATAGAGTTTCTCATGAGTCAACCTAATCGATGTCATAAGAATGTATGAATTTATTATTATTATTATTATTATTATTATTATTATTATTATTATAGTATTATAGTATTTTATGTATATTATTTAAGTTTTTAATTTTAATTAATTATATAAAGTATTAGTGACGCTGAGTGAGGCTAAAAATTACGATTTTGTCTATTTTTTGGTGTAAAAGATGTGCATTGACATCGGGTCGTGCATTAATTCGAGAACACTTCTAAGAGTTTGACAAACAAATCATGAAACTCTTCGACTGTTCACTGTACACGCGTAGACATTACCAAGCCTGATTATCAACACATTATTCATGCTCTCGCGATGGCAGCAACATCAACACAGCTAGCAACGTCACTCGCGACGTCAACGGCATCAGATCTGGCAGCAACATCACCGGCACCATCATCATCGCCGCCTTCAGTGCTAGCATCGCATGCTTGCAACACCTGTCGATCGCGGAAGAAAGGATGCGACAAGCGATTGCCGACGTGCGGATATTGTTCACGGTAAGAGAAGCATCAGCGTTATGCCCGCCGTGCTGGTTGAAAAAGCTGCCAAGGCTGACATGCTGCACCAGGCGTTCGCTTTCCTGTCGATATCTCGCATTAGTACCTGATCGCAAGGAGGACTCCTCTCTCCCGTCCTCATTGCGCTTGGACGACACCTTGCCCCTGGATCATGTTGGACCTGCCGCCAGCCAGGCATCCCAAATCACGAGCATCCACGGCAGCGCGCAATCATCATTGATATTTGTAGACTCCATCTTGGAGGCAATTCCACTGCGTCTTTCCGGTCTCCAAAGGTCAGGTGAACCCCTCGGCCTCGATCATGTCCTGCGCTCACAGGTTGATCGCCTCACCCGCGCCAGAGGCTGCTACCTCGATGATATCACCTCAAGATATTTCCAAGGGATGCATAAGTGGCTACCCGTCATCTCCAGAAATAAATTCCACGCCGAGTTCATCAATAATCAAATCCCATGGCCAGCCGACTTTTCTATCCTGCTCTTGGCCATGTTCCTGGTCGTTTGGCAGCCTTCACCCGAGTCCGGAATCGATGACGACCGGGGAACACTACACGTGGTCATAAAAATGCTGTTTGCACAAGTGCAAGCAGTTCTCCCTCCTAGCACGAGGCTGATTCAAGCAGGCCTACTGATTTCCGTCTTTGAGTATGCCCATGAACTTAAAAATGCTGCCTTGGTATCCATAACTTCATGCGCAAAGATGGCTTACATAATGAGGCCCAATGCTCACACCAGTGGTGAGGCCAGATCTGAAACTAGGGAAGAAAGAAACTTGTGGTGGGGGTTGGTGATATATGAAAGGTAAGGGTCGTCCAGACGGGAACCTGTTTCACTGACTCTTATCATGCTGACATATCTTATTATAATCATTGTGTGTAACTGTTCAGCCTTCAGTCAACCCTTTTCGACCGAGTTTCCAAGCATGGAAGATGACTTGCCCTCTGAGTACGAAGTCCTAGATCAAACTCCTGACACCATTCACTCGGAATATAAGTCACTTGCCAATTGGAGCAACAAGACCGTTGGGAGTTTTGGTCGATCAGCTCAGGCCACATTCCTACTCTCGCGCACAATCGTAAGTATGAAGATTGACGACCTGAAAGCGAGGCATGCAGTGTCATCGGATATTGATGCCCAACTACAGCAATTGCTCAGCATTGTCTTGAAGCAAGGTGGAGGTATATGTGGTCCATATTGCGGTGCCGTTGCTATAACTCTCAAGTAATAAAAAAAACACGCATCGTCCAACTTTATTCTCTACTAACTAATATCAGCGCTCTATTTATCCTACACCAATGCCTCTTGGATCAGGCTATCTCGGACGGCGATGTCGGAGTTTTTAAGGAGAGCTCTCTAGCAGCCCTTGATTCAATGACGAGGATGGTCATTGACATTGCATCTTCTTTCAACCAGAACTTGCCTGTTCTAGACCTTGAACTTTATCCGCCTATGTGTGTACATCTCATGCGATGGGTAATGTACAATTTTCTGGGAACGAATAGTCTGAGAGATGAGGTGGGGGGTCACAATTTCCAAGAATTGTCTAAAATGCTATATTATTTAAATAATCGTTGGAAGATTATAGATGATTTAAAATCTATTTAATTGCCCCAAAATTTCGGCCCACTCTTTTCATATATCGGACCTATTCCCACGTGATCACATTCGAATAAGCGGATTATAGGAACATTGGAAAGGAATGAAGTATATGACTGTCAACTGATAATTTGAATCTATTCTTGTCTCAAACCCTCAGATTCGTTTCCTAGCCACGTAATAATAGGATCTTGATAATATATTGGTGTGCAACTATAGCTGTCAAGGTCCCCCCACCAGGAAGCAAAGCCTTCATCCATGAAATCAGCCTCTCCACCCATCTGCCTTGTGTCACCTTCTCTACGAGATTGTAACACCCCATCCGCTGAGTTGAGGGCGGAGCTGGACGAATCCGAAGAAGATTGTGGCATTGTACTTGTTGCGATTCCGCTATCCTGCGATTGATTTGACCTTAGCCCCAGGTTAGCCAAGGCGTGATCCAGCTTAAGGACAAGTAGCTGCGTGATCTCTTTAGCCTGAGCTGCAGAGGGTTCCGTGGTTGCAAAGACTTCAAATACAGCTAAGGCTTTATGGATGGACTGCCTTGCACCAAGCGATCTCCAACAGAACGGTTTTGCTATTGCAAAAGAAAACACGGTCATTGTAGCATTCCACAGTGGATGCAGAATCTCACGCAAGCCGAAAAGAACATCGGAAAGGGAGCAGACATCGTGGATGATGATTGCCATGGTTATGGCATGCTTTAGCGCACTGCGGGCATGTTGATCGGTCTGCGGATGCTGGATAGGAGAGAAGTCTGCGACTCGCGCGAAACAGATGAATGGTCGTTGAAGCATGATGTATGCATTGTGATAGTATATTTCCAGAAGCAGTCGTTGGTGGTGGAGCCAGCTCGGCGCTCCTAGGTATAACACGACTGGGCTCTCTTCTATGGACATGGAGTTTGCGAAGCCGGCATCTTTCCTGGGGTTCAGTAACTCTTTTGGCAGCTGATTGCACCACTCCTCCAAAGCGCCTAGCGCTGAAGCCAGCGCATTGGCTTGCTGCTCAGGATCGATGACGTTACTGGTGTTCTCCCATAATTTAGATGTCAAGTTAAGATTCCTTATCTCCGCAGAGCAGACTGCAAGTTTGACTGCGTGGATGAAGTACGTAGACACATTCAAATTCTTCCAACAAACCTGTGCATTCCCTGGCACAGTCGCAAGCTCTCCATCCGACGGAATTGCGCATGTTATCGCACATGACTGCACGGCAACTGGCTTTCCAAGCTGCTGAGAACATCTCACATCCAGCATGTAAAGCAACCACCAAATCCGTCTACGAGCTGTACTATCTCTTGGCTGAAAACGACCACTCGGCTCTTGATGGAGATTGGCTCGATGACAATTACGGATTGCTGTGCCGAGTAGGCTATATGCCTCTCCGAAATTGTTTGCATTCAAAAGATATAGGGCCATCAAGGCGTAACACTGCATGGCCAAAAGCGTGAGCGGGTTCAGGGACGCAATCTGATCTCGGCAGCGATGAAAATACTCGTATCCTATCAACGAGACATCGACAGCATGTTTCAGACACAGTGAGCGTGGGGCAAGGCCTGCGCCGTGCCCATATTGAATCCCGAGGGCCGTCATGCAGTTAGTTAACGCCTTTACAGCGCCCTGTTTCTCAGAGGCTTGCTGCCGATCAAGATCCAGTAATGATAGAAATTCAACTTCGTCCGAGGCCTGCACAAGAGGATGATAAGTCTCCCAAAACAATCGAAGGAAGTACGTTTGTTGGTTCTCCATGAGAAGCTCTGCGAAGGCTTCTCGACTTTGCATTGGGACCGTCGTCCGAGGCAAGTCGGGGAATGGACCGCAATGTGACTCTTCCAAGTCAGCTATTGCTCTACCAGCGCTAGCATTACTCGTAGCTCTGGCGTGGGTGAAGAAGGCGTCAATCTTCGCGAAGGCGTAGCACGGGCGATCGAGCTGCGTAGACTCATCCATCGTGGTGACCTCACCTATCGCAGCTATATTCGAGACTACAGATGTTAGTCTCGAGGAGACGGGGAGGCGGCTGTGATTTGATTTGTCAGGCATCCCGACTCGTGTCGAAGGCGTGTTAGAACTTGCCGCATGATAAGCAGCATCTTCTGAAGAGGCGTTTGTGACGGGAGGGGGCTCTGTGCCAGCACTTTTGTTAAGGGTTAGTAACCACTTGGCTTGATCACAATTTTACGTCGAGAGAGGACTCGTACCCTGCTAAGACCGGAGTGGTGGGTTCTTGCTCTTGCTCCTCTGCTGAAGGAAGGCTCGAAAACACGCATCGGACTTTGTCGTTCATACATCGGGAACAAGGCTTCTTCTCCCCACATTTGATCCGGAAGGTTCGACACCGTTCACACGCTCGCGTAGCCTTCTCTCGTCTCCTGGGCAAGGACTCGGCACGACGATGAGCTGGGTCCGCCAGGTCGAAATTGTGAAACATCGGGCCAAAATAAATGGGAATCCGCTCCCTACTGGTAGCGCTTTCTTTTCCCTGCTGAGACAAGTAGACAAAAGACAGAGTGTTGGTTGTAGGGCCAGCGCAAAGGCAAAGCCTTATTCTACGTGGCTTGCATGCAGTATACTCGGCGGAAAGGAGTGTCTCGCGATGGGTTCCACGAGGAAGAATAGAAGAAGCGAGAGAAGAAGAAAAGGTGAACAGACATACGTATTTAAGTTCTAGACGTAAGATTACATCTGCAAAATTCTGGAGACTCATCTGCAAAATCCTGAAGGCTCAGAATACATAGAAATGCTAGTGGTGTCAGGAACGTTTTAAGCTAGCTTAAAACTACTCAAAACGCCTTAAGTCAGGCCTCAACGCTCTAAGCTAACTCAAAGCAGCTTAAAGTCAGCTAGCTTTATTTAAGGCTAGTTTATGTTACGAGTGTACCAAGGCTGAAGCCCTAATCAATTCACAGTGAACGCTAGCGAGTTCACTGCGTAATGATTAGGGCTAGCCAACGAGCTAGCCGAGACCTGGCCCAGATATGGCTCAGATATGGCCCAACCCCTTTTTCCTTCACCAACATCTTCTTCACCTACATCACTTCTACCTGTGTCACAACATGTTCCCTTTGAGCTTAATGCAGTCTCTGAGCATTACATAAATAGAAGTTCTTGTATCACTCTTCTTCTGTATTCTTAATGTTCAGTTATAGCTATCTCTAAACTTTAAAGATTAAACATTATCAATCTCGTTCTTCACTGATTGAATTATTTAAACATGATCTCAACATTACATTAAGAATTCATTAATCATACGATATAGATGTCATTATTCATTCAATATACTCGTTTAAACAGAATGAGTTTAAAGAAATTCATTTACCTGATGATTGATTCAATCAAAAGACAGAATAACATTAAAGAATTTGATAGAACTTAATCAGTGATAAAGCACTTAAATCTCTAGATGACTTCATCGCTCATTAAGTACACAAAGTTCACTCAATTAAGAGAATCAATGATAAAAAATCTTCGTAAATTGCTTGAGAATCAAATCAATTAATAGAATCAATGATAAAGAATCTTCATTGATTGTTAAAGAATAATTCAAATCAACAAATAAAAAACTTTCTTCTTTACTAAAGACTAAACATTAAAACTATAATCTTTCTTCATCTTTGCAGCATGATAACTTTTCTGATCACGCAACGTTCTAACATTGTTCAAACTGCGTTGAATTGAGATCTCTTGACTCTTCTGACTTTTATTCAAACACAGAATAGAATCAAAAGATTCATAGTCAACATCATGTACAGATGAATCTTGTTGTTAATTGAGCGAAAAGTTATATTAAATTAATAAAATATTACTAAAAATTAATAATTGCTAAAAATTAATATTTTATACGCTTAAGATGAGCTTTATTTACGCGTACAAAAATTATACTAAAAATTTATTAGCTAGCTAAACTACGACGATATTTACTGCTACGCTTTATTTAAAAAAAAAGAATGTAGAAATTATAATTAGGTGAAAATTACGTAACTATACTAGCGACCTGTATATAGCGTAGCTTCGTAGTAGAATTGAAACTTAGCTTGAAATACTACATTCATATTCTTTGTTGCTGAGTGAATGCGTCGCGTAAAGTGGTTTTTGGAATACTTTTTTTACGTGTTTCGCAAAAGTGTCACCTTCGGTATGAAAGGGATACTCGTATGCACGGGGTTTCCGCGCACACTGGGTTTCCGCGCACTCTAACTAGAAAGGTTAGTTACAGATAGTATCCCGGGGCACCAGATAGTATCCCGGGGTTTAGCGTGCCCCGGGATACTATC
>JAABUS010004899.1_pt1 | contig 18492 bp, 15 predicted proteins | sample 5560161 | NCBI WGS metagenome assembly JAABUS01 (sample SAMN10711885, study PRJNA513376) | rock metagenome | isolation source: Antarctica rocks | place: Antarctica: Victoria Land, Trio Nunatak nord | collected 2016-01-04 | reverse complement strand
TTCGGATGCCCCGTTTCTTCTTGAGCTATCTCTTTAGCTCGAGTTTTCTTTTGAGCCTGCGCTTTCTCTTGAGCCCGAGCTTTCTCTTGAGCTCGAGCTTTCTCTTGATTCAGCTCTTTTCGAACTTATGCTTCGTTCTCTTCAGCCTCAACACACATAGCCTGTATATGCTCGTATAGTTGAGTTCTCTGCTTCATTGATTTTCCCTTTCACTCTTCAAGCATAGATCTCAATGTCTGAGCTATATGTTGATCTTTCGAATCAAACGTTCGCAGCAGCTGTTTTCTAGCCTTTGAAAAAAAGATTATCAGCTGACTCAAGCTGATCGATGCGTTCATATTCAGCTCGCTCAAGCTGTTCATCAATGCGTTTATTGTTGCAGAGATAAATGTGTCACTTTCTGTTGTTTCGTCACTGTTCTACTCAATATCATGAAAATGATATTCTTGCGTTGAGCTTCAATGTCAAGAAATAAAATAGTGATGCAATATAAAAAGCTTCGAAATCAACAGAGTGAGCATGAACACATGCAACTAAATAAATAGATCTAGAAGATAGACTAGATACAGATGAGTAAATAAATAAATAAATAGATAGATAGATAAATATGTCTTTATGTCGATGTCTTCATTTAGAAATGAGGTGAAAAGATGAGTAAAAAGATAAAGAAGAAAAGTTCGCTCAGAAAATCTTTATAAATGATAGTCAATATTCTCATGAACTCTGAAGATGCAACTGAGTCATGCTTGAGAAATCTCTATGAATGATAGTTTATATTCTCATGAATTCTGAAAATGCAACTGAGTCATGCTTGAGAAATCTTTATGAATAATAGTCTATATTCTCATGAATTCTGAAAATGCAATTGAATCAATGCTGTTTCATGAGTCATCGAGAAGTGAGACTTCGTCTCATGACAACGTTGTACTTGCTTGAATCAGATAAATTGATAATGAAGTTCATTACTATGTCTTGTCATCGCTGTTCAGATATTGATAGAGATTGAAGCAAGTCATTTGATTTATTTCTAGATGTCTTTGAACGTTGACAGATATAGCAGTTTTGAATATATTGATTTATCGTTTTTTGCATGAATGATCAATAGTAGTTTCGCTTTATGACTTTCATAGTTCTAAGAATATCAGAATGATCAACTGATGATTGATCATGCATCTCATAAATCAGATTCATTTGTAGCTGCTCGTTGAACGAAACTCATAGCTGACTATCATGATACAAGATTTTATTCTGAGTTCAACAATTCTTCAATTTGATATCTTCATATTGTGTCTCATCTCTTGCTATTACTTCGCGAAGTAGCGTACAATTCTCGTCGATCTCATTAGTCTTAAAAATCTGTTTATAGATTGATTCACTAATGTTTTTCTTTAAATCAGCAATTTTCATTCAATTTGAAGTCAGAATAATGATTCATTGATAGCGAATGTGCTCATCTTCTGAATCTCTGAGCATGATGTTAACTCAACGAGTTAATGTTACGAGCGTATCAAGACTGATAAGACTGAACAAGACTGAAGTTTTAATCAATTCATAATGCACACTAGCAAGTACTCTGCATAATGATTAGAACTAGTCAATGATCTGATCGAGATCTGATTCAGATTTGACTCAGATATGACTCAACATTCTTTTCTTTCATCAACATCTTGTTCATTTACATCATTTTCTTTTCATGTCACAAACACATTTCTTTCAAGTTTAGCACAGTCTCTGAACATTACATAAATAAAAGCTTTTGTATAAATCTTCTTCTGTATTCTTAATATTCAGTTATAGCTATCTTTAAAGATCAAGCACTATCAATTCTGATCTTCATTGATTGTATCATTTAAACATGATTCTGACATTATATTAAGAATTCATTAATCACATGATACTGATTTCATTACTCATTCAACATACTTATACAGACAGAACAAGTCTAAAGAAATTCATTTATCTGATGATCAACGACAATTGAAAGATAGAACAACACTAGAGAGTTAAATAGAATCAACGACAAGACTGTTTGAATTGCTAGACTACTTATTGCTCATTAAGTATGTAAAGTTCACTCGATTATGAGAATCACGATAAAGAATCTTCGTGAATTGCTCAAGAATCAAATTGATTGATAAATTCAACAATAAAGAATCTTCATTGTTTGTTAGAAAATCAATCAAATCAATCAACAATTAAATCTCATCTTCTTTGTTGAAGATTAAACATCATTTCATACGTTTTTCTTCTTCAATCATTAAGCATCATCATTCATTCAACTTTCTTTCAAATAAATCTCATCATGTCTAGTCATTCATTTACTGAAAAGCATTCTGAGAAATTTTAAACTCGTTTCTCTCAAATCTCTGATGTTGATTCATCGAAATCACGAATGAAATCATCAAGTGCTGCGTCATTTCTTCATGAAGATGACGAATCATTCACTGAAACAATAATATTTCTCGTGTTCTACGAAATTTGAAAGGCTTGAAGTTTAGCTCTTGATAAAGAAACAGATCAACTCTACAAGTTAAATAAACAACAAGAAGACGAAATCAAAAAGTTGAAGACTAGACTTCAAGCTAAAGAAAACACTTCTTCTGATTTCATTTACTCTGAACATTCTAGATCTTAAAAAATATCTGATTCTTCGCTGTTTACTGATGAAAAGAATTCTACTTGAAAGAATTGATACAGAAAAATTCAGAATAAACTAGAGATTAACGTCGATCTTTTTTCAAATAAACAAGTCAAATTGAGCTATGTACATTCTAGATTATTTGATGACGCAGCAGAGATCATTTAAACTAGACGTGAACGTGATTGTATCAATCTTTATAAAATCATCAAAGATCTTTTGAAAGAGTTAGCTCAGTTGTTCAATGATTCAAATAAGAAAGTCAACTTTCATAAAGAATACTACAACTTGATTCAAGAATTCAAGAAATTCAATGAATTTTATACTCAGTTTCAACGTCTATCTTTCTATTTAGACTATCACGAAAAGCAACTGATCATTGATCTGAAAGATAAAATTCATTCTCGTCTTTGATTTGTTTGAGTAAATCAACTAGTTTAATCTGATTCTCTAAAAGAAATTCGTTTCTACCTGATTCATTTGAATAATGATCAGCGAGTCATTCAAGAGATCAAGAACAAGCTCAAACGCGTTGATGATGTTTTAAAGACTATCTTTCATAAAGTGACTATTGTCACTCAATCAGTTGATCATTTGAAGTCTGATCATCTAAAGTCGCGCGACGCGATTTTAACTAGCGTCAAAGAAGCAGACATTCTAGTTGAAAGCTGTTTTGTATGTCATAAATCAGATTATAGCTCTAAGAAGTGCTTCGATCAATCTACTAGAATCAATGCAGTGAACAAAGAATATGATCAATTCAATTTCAATTCGAATTTCGATTCAAAAAACTAGTCATCTCTTCAAAAGTCATTGAAGAGATAAAGATTATATCTTTGTGCAAACTAGATAAAATTCTATCGAAAGAGAATTACTTTGAAAAGTCGTTTCTAATTGATGCTCATCTCATCTTTCAGAAACAATCTTTCAGTCTTTGTTCTTTAATAGACAGTGATTCAGTCATTTACATGATCATACATTTCAATCTAGTCAATAAAGTATGCAAGAAACTGAGAATTCAATTTATATCATTGACAAAAGAGAAGCTAATAAGAGATTATGATGAAAAGATATCTAAGAAAACAATCACTCATAAAATTCTATTCAATCTCATCATTGAAAGTCATAAGAAATTGACTGTATCAATGTTGATAGCTGATATTGATCATCATGAAGTCATATTAAATAAGTTTTGAATGAATAAAAACGAAATATTACTGAATATGCAAAACAACGTCATTGTTTTTTTGAATCAATTGAATACTTCTATTTCGATTTTTTCAATCTCGCTCAATTCAAAGCACTCAAGTTGATTGCAATCAACTTCGTTCTCTTCAATCACTCAGACTAAGATCTCTATGATGCTCAAACAACTCATTTCAATCACTGCTCAAAAAAAGTCATTCTCGATTCAAAGTATAAATATCGCTTCGTTTAAAACATTGTTAAATCATTCAAAGAAGAACAAGATTGAAGTCTTTGCTCTATTCATAACAAACATCAATAAAGAAATCACGTACAATACTTAGTGCAATTTGAACGCTTTAAACGTTTCTTCAATCAATGAAACGACTCAGAATTTGAAAGATATTAAAGCGAAGCTGTCATTGAAATATCATGAGTTTCTAAATGTTTTTGATCGAGCTCAATTGAATAAACTACTCTCTCATCGCTTCTACGATTATAAAATTAAGCTCATCAGTGATTCAATGCTCTCTCACTGTTGAGTCTATCAAATGTTCTCTGTCAAACTTCTGAAAGTAAAAAAGTATTTGAACGAGAATCTGTCAAAGAGATTCATCACTCTCAGTCAGATCTCATATTTCTTTCTCATTCTATTCGCTCTTAAAGCAAATGAAGATCTTCGATTCTGCGTGAACTATCAAAAGCTAAATGTCATTTTCAAAAGAAATAAATATTCTCTATCGTTGATAGATGAGATCATTGATAAAATAGTGAGTTTTAAGCATTTGACTAAATTGAACATCATATCAGCGTTCAACAAACTTCAAATGCACTTCAATAACAAGAATTACATCACTTTTATCACTGCTTTAGAAGTATATAAATACAAGATGCTATCATTTAAACTGATTAATGAATCAATCTTCTTTCAGCAATATATGAATGATGTTTTATGAAACTTTCTGAACGACTTTTGTCAAGTCTATTTAAATGACATTCTCATCTATAGCAAAATGAGAAAGAAACATAAAGATTACATCAAACTAGTATTGAGTTGACTACATGAAGCTGAACTGCAAATGAATATTTGAAAGTGTGAATTCAATGTAAAAGAGACTGTCTTTCTAGAAGTTATCATATCAAAACTAGATCTTTGTATGAATCTCAGCAAAGTGACAGTCATAGTCAGCTAAATCATCTTGATCAATCTAAAGAAAATTTAGAGCTTCATGAGATTTGTTAACTTTTATCGTCGTTTCATTAAAAAGTTCTCGAAGCTAGTCAAATCATTCACTCAGCTGACTAGAAAGAACACGTCTTTTGTTTAAAATGAGATCTGTGTTCAAGTCTTTGACAATCTAAAGAAACAAGTCAGCTCGATCTTAGTACTTCGTCACTTTGATCTCAAATGACAAGTTATTCTGAAGATCGACGCTTCAAACTATGTAAAAGGTGAAATACTATCTCAGTATGATGACAAGAAAGTTCTTCATTCAATGATCTTCTACAGCAAAAGCATGATTCTTGCTGAGATCAATTATCACATTTATGACAAGAAACTGCTAGTCATTATTCAATGCTTTGAACACTGATGACTTAAGCTGAAATGCATTGAACTACTTATTCAGATGTTCATCAATCATCAGACTTTGAAAATCTTCATAAAAAACAAACAGTTGAGTTGATGATAAGTTAACTATCTGAACATTCTATCAAAGTTCAACTTTCAGATCATCTTTAAATCAGGCAAAATAAACACTAAAGTTGATGCTTTAATCAGAATGCTTCTAGCGAACGTCTTTGAATCAGCTTAAAGACTTGAAGATTGCTTTCAGACTATTCTGATCTCTGATAGAGTTGATGTTCTATCTATTGAATCAGAAGCAAATCTCTATCAATGAGTATGTATGATCAATCAAACAGATGAGTTCTGCAGCGAATATAAACAAGTTATGAATGATAACAAGCTCAAATTTCATATCATTAAACTGAAGAATTGCGAAATCATTGATGACGTTCTATTTAGAAAAGATATACTGTAAGTCTTTGAGAACATGCACACGAAATTACTACAAGAAGTGCATGATTAATCTTCAATCTCTCACTTCGACAATAAATGAATCATTAATCTAGTTCAGCGTTTCTACTATTGCTCAGATCATCGAGTTACTATTCAATGATACATTCAAAACTATCATGCTTGTCAGCGAAGCAAAGTCTTTAAAGATAGCATCAATGAACTTCATCATTCTCTTTCGATTTCACAGAAACGCTGAAAAGATATAGCTATGAACTTCATCACTGAACTATCTCTGTCAGAAGACTATAACATCATTTGCACAATCATATATCATTTCATTAAAGAATGTCACTAGGTTTTCTGTCATTAAGAAGACAATGACATCTCAGTTAAAGAAATGATTTGAATCATGCTATGAAACGTTTATCGACTGCATGATTTACTCAGTTCTATTGTTTCAAACAGAAACTTTCAATTCATATCGACTATGTGAAAAAGTCTTTGCAAGCGACTGAGAATCACAGCTAGTTTATTCACAGTCTATCATTCAAAGATCAATGATCAGACGAAACAAGTCAATCAAAATGTTGAACGTGAACTTAGAATCTACTGCAATTACATGCAGAACGACTGAGTCAAATGAATATCTATGATAGAATTCAGCAACAATTTCAATATTTTTTCAATCACTTCAATGATTCTCTTCTACTTCAATAAAGAATTTCACTCTCGAATGAGTTTTAATTCAAATACGACTGACTATAAAACAATTTGTGAACGACTTGAAGCTAGAAAAGCAGATGATATTGTCATTCAAATGAAAGAGCTACTGAGCTTTAATCATCAACAATTGAAAAAGACGAAGCTGATCATTGAAGTTCAGATTAATAAATATAGACGAGATGTCACATATAAAGTAGATGACTGAGTTTGACTATCTTTCAGAAACGTCAAGACAACGAGACTCTGCAAAGATTTGAAAGACAAACAGCTAAATCTCTATCAAATCACTGCTAAAGTGAGTATCTTCTATCATTTTCGTTTATCAGTTAGCATGAAGCATCTGCATTCGATGTTCAGCTCGAAGTTACTACAATCATATTCAAAAGACTCTCTATCAGAACAACATTCAGAATCACTTAAATCAATCACTATTGAAGATGATGAACATTAAGAGATAGATAATATATTGAACTTCAGACGCTATCGAGATCAAATACAGTACAAAGTCAAATAAAAAGATCTAGATAGAAACAATGAATGATACTATGTTGATAAAGAGAAATTCAATGATTCAGAGAAAGTTTTGAACGAATTTCATAAGTTATATTCAAGCAAATCGCGCTAAATATCGAAATGATTATTAACAAAAGCGAGCAAATGAACTACATTCATGCAAACATGAATTTTCGAAGAAAGAAGTAATGTTACAAGCGTATCAAGACTGATAAGACTGAACAAGACTGAAGTTCTAATCAATTTGCAATGCACATTAGCGAGTACTCTGCATAATGATTAGAGCTAGTCAATGATTTGATCGAGATCTGATTCAGATTTGACTCAGATATGACTCAATACTCTTTTCTTTCATCAACATCTTGTTCATCTACATCATTTTCTTTTCATGTCACAAACACATTTCTTTCAAGTCTAGCGCAGTCTTTGAACATTACATAAATAGAAGTTTTTGTATCAATCTTCTTTTGTATTCTTAATATTCAGTTATAGCTATTTTTAAAGATCAAGCACTATCAATTCTGATCTTCATTAATTGTATCATTTAGACATGATTCTGACAGTTAATGCATTGATCTTGATGTTCTGTTTGTCAGATTAATACATTATTCTGAAGTTGAAATCAGCGAACTTCTGTTATGAGCATATCAAGACTGAACAAGACTGAAGTTTTAATCAATTTGCAATGCACGCTAGCAAGTACTTTGTGTAATAATTAAAGCTAGTCAACAATCTAGTTGAGATCTGATCTAGATCTGACTCAGATTTGATTCAAATGTGACTCAGCATTTTCTAATCAACTTCTATTGTCTTCTAAATAAACACACTTCTTTGTGTTACGAGTGATTAACAAATTTCTATAACAAATACATTTCTTTGTGTTGTAAACATCTTTTGAATCAACATCTTTCTTGTGTTTCAACACGTCTTCTTTGAAACTAGCATCAATCTGAGTAACTATTATATAGAGTGTATTCTTCTTGTCTTTTGTATCTTCTTTCTTCTGTATTCTTAAAGTCTTAGTTATAGCTATCTTTATAAATCAAACATTCTAGTCACGTATGTACTTTGATTAATTTCTAAACATGATTTCAACATTACTTTAAGAATTCATTAATCACATGATACTGATCTCATTACTCATTCAAATTCACTCGACTGACAACGAGATGAATATAAAGAAATTTGTATATCTGATGATCAATGACATCAAAAGACAGAACAACATCAAAAGATCAACAAAATCAATAAAATCAACGAAAACATACAATTATATGATTGCTAAAGAATTTATCGCTCAGTCAGTAGCATCAGTTCAAATCGATTAATAGAATCAATGATAAAGAATCTTCATTGATTGCTTAAGAATCACAAAAAAATTCTCTTAAATCAGCAACACTCTTCTTTGAAGACTAAACACTTTAACAAACAATCTCACTATTTACTGTTGAGCATCATCATTCGCTTGATCATCAAAATCTTCATCATGATTCAATCATCTGTGAATACTCAACTTGATTTCTTCAAGAGTAATTAAAGTTTCAATTCAGTCATCTATCTTGAGTTATCTTCTCATTTATCAAAATTTCTTAAAACTGACTTTGTATAAAAACATCATTAATTCTTGTCTCATTCTCAGACATTTGATGAATCTCTGAAAGTCTTTATTCTCTGAGATATCAAAAATGTAAAGCAGCTACAACATTGAATCAAACAAGACTCAGAAGTTTTTCTAGAAGATTTAAACAATCTTCGAACTCAATGAAATGTCAGAATCGTGTCTAGATGATACAATCAATGAAGATCAGAGTTGATAGTGCTTGATCTTTAAAGATAGCTATAACTGAATATTAAGAATACAGAAGAAGATTGATATAAAAGCTTCTATTTATGTAATGTTCAGAGACTGCGCTAGACTTGAAAGAAATGTGTTTGTGACATGAAAAGAAAATGATGTAGATGAACAAGATGTTGATGAAAGAAAAGAGTGTTGAGAAAGAAAAAGAGTGTTGAGTCATATCTGAGTCAAATCTGAGTCAGATCTAGGTCAGATCTTGACTAAATCGTTGACTAGCTCTAATTATTACGCAGAGTACTTGCTAGCGTGCATTGCGAATTAATTAAAGCTTCAGTCTTGTTCAGTCTTATCGATCTTATCAATCTTGATACGCTCGTAACATTACTTTTCTCTTCGAAAATTCATGTTTGCATGAATGTAGTTTCTTTGCTCGCTTCTGTTAATAGTTATTTCGATATTTAGCGCAGTTTGCTTGAATATAGCTTGTGAAATTCGTTCAAAACTTTCTCTGAGTCATCGAATTTCTCTTTATCGACATAGTATCATTCGTCGTCTTTATCTAGATCTTTTCATTTGACTTTGTACTGTATTCAACCTTGATAACGTCTGAAGTTCAATATGTCATCTATCTTTCAATGTTCTTCGTCTTTAATAGTGATTGATCTGAATGATTTGATATGCTGATCTGACAAAGAATCATTTGAATATGATTGCAGTATCTTAGAGCTGAACATTGAGTGTATATGCTTCATGCTTATAAATAAATAAAGATGATAGACAGTCTCAACTTTGACAATGATTGAGTAGAGATTTAGCTGTTTATCTTTCAAATTCTTGCATAATCTTGTGATTTTGATGTTTCTGAAAGATAGTCAGATCTGATCATTGTAATGATTGTTTCTTTAACAACATAAAATATATACAGAGATCAAACAGTAATCACTATTACTAGACTTGAGATCTGAAAATAGCTGAGACAATAATATGTATTGACTATTTACATGAGTTAAGCACGAAGCTTCTATCTAAGAAAATAATCATTGTTATATAAATATAGAAGAATCATGTCAAGTCATCTCTGCTCTGAATGATTATTCTGATCATTTTTGAGCAAGATAAGCAAGATGAGCATCATGCTCATCATGCTCACTGTGATCACTTCTGATTCAAGCAATCAAAGCAATCACTTTAAGATTCTGATTACTCAATGATTATTTAATCATTGCTATTACATAATTTCATGCAAAAGAGTTTTAACATTAGATTTTCTTCTAAGGTTTTCGTGTTGAAAATCACTTTTTCTTCATGTCTTCTCATTGCACAATCAAAAATTCTTTCTTGCGTCGCAGAGATTTTCTTGAACGTATGAGTTCTGAGCGTGCTGTCATGCGTTCTTATGAACACTGCAGTCACTTGCAAAAGAAATGTCGTGTTGACAATGAAATTGATCATTACATCAAGTGTGTGCATCTTGATCATAAATGCAATCTTACTTTCTTGATGATGAAGTGAAAAAGAATAAAGACAGAATGCAATCATGTTCTTGATGAGCTGTTGAATGCTCACAAGCAGATGCAAAAGATCTTCGCAAGAACTACTCATCTGAAAAATCAATTTGTGTTTCTGAAGAACAAGAAACAGACAATGATTGAATGAAAGTTTCAAAACATTGTTAAGCTTGAGAAAAATGAGAAGAAGACTAGCGAATCATTGCTGAACAATCTTCTCTTTGACGTATTCTTTAAGCAGATTGAGATTTCATCAGACTTTGATTGACTGAGTTTCTCAACTGAAACTGTCACAGAAGCATTTGACAGTTCTTGAGATTTTTCTTTAATTCTCAAGTGTTCTCAATATGTTCATAATCTTTTCACTTGACTAATCAGTGAGACTGATCTTTGATATTCTGTTGATTCAGTATATTCTTTACTTTGTATTTAACGTTCTGACTCTTTGAATCAATTTCTGAAGATTTTGTTTAAATTGATGTATTCAAGTCTGCAAACTTCAAAAGACAGATATGAAATATTGAATGTATTTTCATAAATGTTGATAGATTTAACTTGTAGTTAATTGATTCTTTGATCTTTAGAATCTTATAAGATTTTAGCTTTGTGTGATTCAGTTTATTACTTGATCTTTTTATTTTGATGTTTCATCTTAGTAAATATGCTTTGTTTCTCTTCTTAAAAATAGATTTTTTATCTCTTTTCTTATTTGCATACAGAGTCATGCGCTTGCTAAGAAACTGTATATTCTTCTGTAATTCTTTCTGTAGCAGCTGCAATTGTTCTATCTGTAGCATAGCTTTTTAAGTTAATTGTGCAAATTCACATGATTTCTTGAGAGTTTCTGACTCGAATTCGTAGTTTGCAAAGAATGATGACATATTGATTACTTTCGTTGTTGTGCTATTGAAAGTCAACTGTGCTATTAACAGTAGCTGTACTCAATCATTCTGTCTATAGTTAATATAACATCTGAGATACTGTTTCAATGTCTGATTCATTCTTTTCATTTATTCATCTGTTTGCAAATGATAAGCTGTTGACAGCTTATGATGAATTTCTAACTGATTCATCAAGAATTTTCAGAATTTCAATGTGAAAAGCTTGTCTCTATTTGAAATTATCTCATCTGATAGTTCATGATTTGCTACAATCATTCTCAGAAATGTGTAAATTAAATCTTCTGCGAATGTTGCTTTCTTATATGACAAGAAGTATTCATACTTGATTAATCTGTCTGTTATAATCAATATAAAGTCATACATTGTTTCAATGACTCTTTTCTTTGACTTAGATAGCTTGACTATAAAGTTCAAAGCTATGCTTTTTCATGCATGATTCAATGTGCTGAGACTTTTCAAAAGTTCATAGAATTTATGTTGATTGTATTTTATATGAATATACACATTGCACTTTCTGATAGTATCTTTTATCTGTTTTCTCATCTTTAAGAAATAGTAGATTCTAGATATTCTTTCAATGATTTTATTCGAACTCTGATGTTCATATATCATTGACTTGTGATAATCATTTATCATCTCTTGTCTGCATCTTGTTGAAACATAGATCAGATCTTGAAATGTTAGTATTTCATCAATAATCTCAAAGTTCACGTTGTTCTTGATATTCTTTATAATATCTTGCGCGACTGAGTTCTTCGCTAGCTTTAACTTTACTCGTTTCTTGAGATCTCTGTTATTAATTCGTAAAGTGACTGCGTTTTGTCTATTATAGACAATTGAATCATCTGAGTTCTCTTGCAAGATAGTCTGATTTATCTGTGATTTATCTATTATGTGATCTGCTCTTCTGCTCAAGATGTTAATCTTCAAGTTTTCAGATTTCTTTCAATATTGAATTTGAAAGTTGTACAATGACAACTCTTTCAATCATTTAATCTGTCTTCGATTTAAAACTTTCGTGATCATAAAGTATAGCAGATTCTTATAATCTGTATATACTTAAATCTGATGTCTAAATTCTTTCAGATACACTCTTCATTGTTTGAAAGAATTGACAATAACTAACAGTTCTTTATCATGTATCTTATAGTTCAATTCAGCATCTGTAAGCTTTCTACTGTGAAATGCAATGAAATGCAGATGTCTCTTATTGTCTGATTGACTGATACATGCTTTAATAGCTTCATCTGACGCGTTCATCTTGAGTGTAATAAGTTTTTCTGATTCAAACATGATCAGTATTGACTGAAAGATGAACAATTTTTTCAGCTTCTTGAAAGCTTCTTCTGCTTTCTCAGTTTACATGAATAATATGTTCTTTCTCGTAAGATTTGTAAGTGATGAGATGATTCTGAAGTATTTCTTTATAAAGCATCTATAAAAGTTCGCGAATTCTAGAAAGAATTGAACTTCAATCTTTGACTTTGACGTTGATTAAGTCGTAACAGCTTCTATCTTCTTTAAGTTCATTCTTAGATTCTGAAATGTGACTATGAATTTCAAAAACTGTACATTCTGTACATGAAATTCACTTTTTTCTGACTTGATGCGCAGATCGACTTTCTTCAAAGTCTGTAGAACTTTCTTAACATGTTGCACATATTCTTTCTTCGTCTTTAAGTATACTAATATATCATTCAGATATACTATGATGAATTGATTCAAATAACGTCGTAGCACATTATTCACAAAGATCTGAAACATGACTGAAGCATTAATTAAGTTGAAAGACATGATCAAATACTCATAATGTTCTAGTTGAGTGTGAAAGACTGTCTTTCACTCATCTTCTTCTTTGATTCATATTCAATTGAATATCTTGAATATATTGAATTTCATAAATCACTGTACACTCTGCAATCTGTTCTGCAATTCTGCTATGAGCGATAATGAATAACTGTTTTTAATCATGATGTTATTCAATGCTCTGTAATTAACACATAGTCTTAAACTTTCATTTAATTTTGAAATAAACAGAATTGAGTATTCTGCTGATGACTGTAATTCTTTAATGAATTCTTTTCACATGTTCTTCTTCAAATATTGTTGCAAAGCATTGAGCTTTTCTGTCAACAATGAATAAATGAACTGTTTCATGAGTTTCTTGTCGTCAACGAGCTTAATCTCGTGATCTCATGATTGATGTTTAAGTAGTGTCTTCTGATCACTTTCTTTCTCAAACAGAATTTTATATTTCTGATATTCTTTAAAGATAATAGCGATGACGAGATTCTTTAAGTGATCACTCTGAATCTCTCTGCTTCATAACATCTGTGCGTCATTGATTTCTCTGAACTCTTCGCGCATTTCTTCGCTCGTCATGATGAATATCTTCACATTTTGTGATGACTTCAATATTGAGTGTAATTGCGTCACTTCTGTATCTAGAAATGCAATTGTCTCGTTAACTCAATCAATCATTGAATTGATTGTATGAAGTCATGATATGTTTAGAATTATATCACTGTCTGACTGCTTCATAACATTTAAACGTAACTTCTTTCAGTATCGTTCAAGTCTCAAATGAATGAGTTGAGTTTCTTGATCTATTAGTTCATTATTGTACTTCATGAATGTTTCATTGAAGTTTTGCAGATTGTAAGATTCTTTCTTTTTCTGCGTGAGTATTTGCATCTTTGTAGCAAATTCTGAGAACACGTAATTTCTCATGCAGTCACTGTCTATAAATAATCATGTTGCGTGATCATTAACTTTGACTCAGACTCATAACTGCAATGAGTCGTTGATGAAAACAAATATGCTTTCGATTTTCAATCTTCAACTAGACTTCTTCAATGATTTGTCAATCAAAGAATCTTCTAGTTTTTTGAACTAAAAGCTTTTTCTTTCAGTACTTATTTTATGTACTGAAATTGATTTAAGTTGATCTTTTTAAGTAAATATTTCTTTGAATCACACAGATCAAATCTCTTTCTGATGACTTTTGTCATCTGTTTAAGCTTTCTGAATATGTGATCTTCATCGAAAAGTACATATTCTTCTTGCTTAATGAACTTGACTTTTGTGAGTGACTTCTTCATGACTATGTCATGATATTGAATGTCTTTGTGCAATGTGACTGACTCATTTTGCATAGTGTCATAAATAGCTTAATGTATATCATTCTTGATCTGTTGCATTCGCTGTGAAAAATCTTTCTCTTTCTGCTTAAATAAAGTGTACAATTCGTTGTACATGCTTATAAAGCTTGCTTAACTTGTAAGCTTTCTGAAATCTTTCTTTACTTCAAGATGATCTTCTTCTTGTTCAAGAATGTCTTCTGCTGCAATAGTGAATGCTTGTAGAGTTTCGCTAAGTTGATTTTCTTCTTCAACTGCTTGATGAATAGCTTCTTTGATGCTGTTTGATCTATTCAAGTTATATGCTTCGCTGTCGAAAATCTCTGATTTCATGATCATAGTGAACGAACTTTTGTCACTATTCTCATCATGCACTTTTGATTGACGATGAGTTGCTGCGTAAAAATGATTTTTTCATGAAAGTTTTGAATATCATTTTGAATCTTTCTTATCACTCAGATGAGTGTGACAGTTGTTCTTGTAACATGCTGTTTATGACAACGCTTGATGCTTGTCTTTCTGATTTTCTTTCATTGCTGCAAAAGATCTGTCTTGCTTATCATAAGACTTTGACTTGTTCTTGTACTTATTCTGAGTACAATTCTTGAAGTAATGACTCAGCTTTTTGCATGTGTAACATGTCTTGCTCTGTTGAACTGTTTTATCGCGAGTGTTCATTGATATCTTTCAAATTGCATCTAACTTCATAGATTGAGAATCATAGTATGACTGTCGTTGTTTCTTCTTGAACTTTCGATTCAATATCACTGACATAGTCAATTCTTTATCTTTTTTCAGATGTCTCTTGTACTGTCTGTTATCAATGATCATCACTCTGAATATTATCTTCTGCAAGTCGTTGAGTTTATCAATTCTAGTGATTTTGTTCTTGACTTTCTCTTGCAGTTTCTGATAGAACTGACTGATGAAAGTTGCATCATCTCATTTTGTATTCATCGCGATATGCTGAAAGCTGATTGAATAAGTCGCTGCGAAGATTTTCGGTTGCAGATTGTACAACTGTCGTTTCGCTGTACATTTCTTATCAATGTTTTCAAATACTCTTCTTAAACGTTTCTCAAACATCTGAAAGTCATGAAATATTGTGTTGATTTCTTCTTCTCGTTTCTCTGATTTCTTCTGCAAATAATTCGTTAAATAGTGATAAAATCATGTGAATGCATTATCTTTTAGATAGATGAATGCAAAGAGTACTTTGTTCTCAATGAACTTGAACTGAAATGAGTGTCATTTGATGTATAGCTTTATCTGTACTAGATATGCTTCAAGTTTATCTTGATCATCATGATACAAGTTTGATGTTGAGATTTTGATTTTATCTGCGCTGAAGATGCTTGCTTCTTGACTGAGCATGACTCGTCTTGACTGACTAGACATGACTGAAGAAAATGAACGTCTCTGATATCTTGTGAAAGAGTGATGCTCAAAGTGTAATGATTGTTTCTTTAACAATACAAGATATATACAGAGATTAAACAGTAATCACTATTACTAAACTTGAGATCTGAAAATAGCTGAGACAATAATATGTATTGATTACTTACATGAATTGAGCACGAAGCTTCTATCTAAGAAAACAATCATTGTTATATAAACATAGAAGAATCATGTCAAGTCATCTCTGCTCTGAATGATCACTCTGATCATTCTCAAGCAAGATGAGCAAGATGAGCATCATGCTCATCATGCTCACTGTGATCACTTCTGATTCAAGCGATCAGAGCAATCACTTCAAGACTCTGATTATTCAATGATTATTTAATCATTGCTATTACATAATCTCATGCAAAAGAGTTTTAACAATCATCTATCTTGTAGATGACATCTCGTCTATGTTTATTGACTTAAGCTTCAATGATCAGCTTAGTCTTTTTCAATTGTTGACAATCAAAGTTCAGTAGCTTTTTCATTTGAATGACAATATCATCTGCTTTTCTAGCTTTAATTCGTTCATGAGTGATTTCGTAGTCAGTTGTATCTGAATCAAAACTCATTCAAGAGTGAAATTCTTTATTGAAGTAGAAAGAAGTCATTGAGATGATCAAGAAGATATTGAAATTGTCGCTGAATTTCATCATAGATATTCATTTAACTCAGTCGTTCTTCATGTAATTGCAGTAGATTCTAAGTTTGCGTTCAACGTCTTGATTGACTCGTTTCAATTAATCATTGATCTTGAAATGATAAACTGTGAATAGACTAGCAATAATTCTCAGTCGCTTACAAAAACTCTTTCACATGATGAATATCAATTGAAAGTCTCTATTTGAAACAATAGAACTGAGTAGATCATGCAGTCAATAAACGTTTCATAGCATAATTCAGACTGTTTCTTCGACTGAGATATCATCGTCTCTTCAATAACAGAAAACATAGTGACGTTCTTTGAAGAGATGACATATGATTGTGCAAATGACGTTATAGTTTTTCAACAGAGATAGCTCAGTTATGAAGTTCATAGCTATATATTTTCATCATTCTAGTGAGATAGATAGAGGTTGATGAAGTTCGTTGATTGCATTTCTAGAAACTTTGCTTCGTTGACAGATATGACAGTTTTGAATGTACTGTCTGATAGTAGCTTGATGATCTGATCAATAGTAGAAGCGCTGAACTAGATCAATAGTTCGTTTATTGTTGAGGTGAAAGATGAAAGATTGATCATGCACTTCTTGTAATAGTTTCATGTGCATGTTCTTGAGAACTCAAAGTAATCTTTTTCTATATAGAACGTCGTCAATAATTTTGCAGTTCTTCATCTTAGTGCTATGAAGCTTGAGCTTGTTGTCGTTTTTAGCTTGTTTATATTCGCTGCAGAACTCATTCATTTGATTGACTAATTGTACTCTCTGATAGAAATTGACTTCTGATTTCGAATTTGCGCTTGATTTCAAGTCAATAGATAGAATATTGACTCTATCAAAGAGAAGACATTTGATATGCTCAACAATGAGAGAAAGTTGAATCACTAGTCAGCTCAATTTTATGATCATAGAAGCGATTCAAAGGTAGCTTATTCAATTGAGCTCAATCAAAAACATTTAGAAAATCATGATATTCTGAAGACAGCTTGACTTTAATAGCTTTCAAATTCTGAGTGATTTTCTCGACGAAAGAGACGTTCAGAGCGTTCAAATTGCACTGAGTGTTGTACGTGATTTCTCTATCGATATTCTTCATGAATAGAGCGAATACTTTAGTCTGATTCTTCTTTGAGCGATTCAACAGTGTTTTGAACGAAGCGACGTTTATGCTTTGAATTGAGAATGACTCTTTCTGAATTGTAGTTGAAACAGATCATTTGAGCATTCTAGAAATCTTTGACTGAGAAGTAGAAGTAGACGAAGTTGATCGCGATCAACTTGAGTGCTTTGAATTAGAAGAAATCGAAAAAATCGAAATAGAAGTATCTAATTGATTCAAAAAAACGATGACGTCGATTCGCATATTCAGTAATATTTCATTTTTGTTCATTCATGATTTTTCTAATATGACTTCGTGATAATTGATGTCAGCTATTAACATAGAAACAGTCAATTTCTTATGACTTTCAATGATGAGATTCGATAGAATTTTATGAGTGATAGTCTTCTTAAATATCTTTTCATCATATTCTTTTATTAACTTCTCTTTTGTCAGTGATATAGGTTGAATTCTCAGCTCTTTACATACTTTATCAACTAGGTTGATATGTATGATTGTATAGACGACTGAATCACTGTCTATCAAAGAGCGAAGGCTGAATGATTCGTTCTGCAAGATGAGAAGAGCATCAACTAGAAACGACTTATCAAAGTAATTCTCTTTCGATAGAATTTCGTCTAGATTGCACAAAGATATAATCTTCACTTCAGTAACTGTTGAAGAGATAACTAGTTTTTTGACTTGAACTCTGATTCAGTATTGAGTTCAAAACGATCGTAGTTCTCGTCAACTGCATTGACTTTGATAGATCAATTTGAGCATTCTCTGAAACTATGATCTGATTTGTAACATATGAAACAGATTTTAACTAGAACGTCTGCATTCTTGACGTTAGTCAAA
>JAABUS010004898.1_pt1 | contig 18498 bp, 14 predicted proteins | sample 5560161 | NCBI WGS metagenome assembly JAABUS01 (sample SAMN10711885, study PRJNA513376) | rock metagenome | isolation source: Antarctica rocks | place: Antarctica: Victoria Land, Trio Nunatak nord | collected 2016-01-04 | reverse complement strand
TGCAAATTAAAGAATGGTTGCCAAAGCTTTTCCTGCCATTCTTTGATTTGCAAAAATTAAAATTAAATCTCGTCTGTTGAGTTTTTCAGCAGACCCTAAGTAGAAGCATAAAAATATCCCGGATAAATTTAAACAGACTATAATTTTTAGGTGCTAAAAGAAGCATCAGCATAAAGGGGCCGGTTTTAAAAAACCGGCCCCTTTTGTTTTAATAAAATTTGAATTTTTTATTTAGCCACACCCAAAGTTGCAAAGTAATATTGGAACGAATTTACCTCTAACGCAAACACACCGTTATTGCCAATAGTTGTTATCGGCCTCCAAAAACTGTTGTCGAAAAAGCTTAACAATCCCTGATAAGTATTTAGTCCGATAGGCTCTGTAACACCCCAAGGGTTACGCAAAATAATATAATTTTTATTGTTTACCGTTGACCACCCCAGAACAGTATATGCGTGGTTTGCAACAATATTACTGCCCGAATAATCTCTTCCGGAACCATAAGTCCAAGCCGTCATCGGATAAATGGTTTTATAACTCATACTGTTTTGCCGCACAATTGTAAACAAATCATTACCGGTACGGCCGCTGGTATTAAAGTAATACGGCGTTTTGCCATTAAGCTGTGCTGTTGCTTTTGCCGGGTCGCCAAAAGCAGTTTGTGTAATATCAGGCTGATCTGAATTATTATGTGTGATCCATTTGGCAAAAGCTTTTTCATACAAGCCAGGCCAAAGTTCGTTGGCATCGTTCGAGCGGCAGTAAATGTAGTAGTTGTTTAGGGTACTAATCAATACATTATCTGTAACTTCCACTAATTTGGACGGAGCATCTTTGCCACCACCTTTTGTATAAAACTGGATACCATTAGTTTTATTGGTTTCGCCAAGGCCGATAGCACGCGTACGTTGTGCAATTTGGAAAGGATCTGCCCAGGCAATGGCAGCAAGCGCTGCAATAAAATAGCAATTTGCCACAGCCCCTTGTATCGGATCGTTATATTCTGATACTTCCTTAAAAAAATCACCCGTATCTTTCCATTGTGCATTAGGAGGTGTCCAGCCGGATACAGTATTCCGAAGCGTAGGAAGCACAAGGTCCTGCAACTGCTTGCTTAAATAAAAATTGGACAAAGTTTTATTCAACTGTGGGACATTTAAGCTGAGGTTAAGCGTACCATTGATAAGCCTACTTTCTTTAACAGTTATATTTTCTAAATCGTTAACGCCTGCATTTTTCAGGTCGCTTACTTTCTTAATAACTGATAGATCTGGTGTAATCTGGTTGCCTACTGTACGGGTAATAATTTCTGTACTTTTTAAAGGCTCGGCAAAATTATTGCTGTTTAACTTCAAACCGGCATAAATGGGCGAGTTAAACTTCATATCAAAAAGCTCATTATAATCCGTTTCAAGTGTTTGCGACACTACTTTGGCCGTGTTCGGGTCCGCCCAATTAAAAGTTTTACCTGTTAAAGCTTCGGTAAGTGCATAAGGGTTAATTGCCCCTACGTTGAGGGATTCTGGTGCTTGGTCCATTTTTTTAAAGTTTTGTTGTTAAGTGATTGATTAATTGCTAATGCTTTATTCAGGAACCCTTTTTTATTTATTACTATATAATTCCTGTTCAAAAAGCTTAAGTCAAAATTCCACTTTATCAAAGCCTTTTTTAATGTTGCAGCTACGCTAAAAGCAGCGTTTTATCACTTTTAATTAAATGCGTAAAACTACGCAAACAGCATCGTGCTGCCACGGATAATTATTGGCCAGTTAAAATCCATACTTCTTTTACCGGTTCATTTTAAGCAAGTTATCAATTTCAGTCTGAATGTTTTTTGCCCTGTAATTAATGCAGCATGATAAATTATTAAAGCTTTTACATTAGATTTATATGGAATTTAAACCAAATAAAATTATGGAAAACCAACGTCAAGAAAACCCGATTAGCGGCATAGGCTCAAAAATCGATTTAAAAGTTGCTGCAAAATGGACACGTTACTCTCGCCAGCGGCAGCAACCCGGCGAAACTATTTCCCATCTTTTTGGAAAAGAGGTTATTGATACAATACTTAGCCAGACTGATTGTGCCGGCATCCGGATTTATTATGCCAACAGTAAACCGTTAACCTTATTTCAAAGGCTGATCCTGATTTTGATTAATTTTTTAAGAAGCATTGCCGGAACTATTGGGCAGGACCATTTAATTTTAACCGGTACAAACAGTAAAGGCGTGGATCAAATCCCGAGAGAAAACAATAAACCAAAAGCTTTTACACAACCAGAACCACAGTTTAGAAGCCTTAACCTGGCAAGTAGTAATGATGAATTTGCGTTAGCAGAAATGGCAATGCCTTGCCCTGCTTCAGGTTGTCCAAGTAATGAACTTACAGGCTATGTGCAGCAGTAATCTAAATAGGGCAGTAATTTAAACTCAGGATGGAAACAATACAACTTTTAGTCAATATTTCGCTTGCAACGGCATTATTGCCTATAATAGCAGCTATTGCTAATTACAAAAATTTGGATAAAACTTTAAAGTTGCTATCTATATTTTTTATTATTTCCGGCTTATTTGATCTGCTATTATGGCTATTAAAACTTACGAGAAAATTTGATGAACACAATAATGATTATCCATTATTGCATTTGTTTATTATAATCAATATTGCGTTTTATGCTATCGTATATTATCGTTCTTTTTATAGTAAGCAGTTAAAAAATATTACAGTTTTAATGTCTGTTCTTGCTTTAACCGCTGTGGTATTTTTTTCTGTTAGAGATAGTATCTGGACTTATCCATCAACATCTATGACCGTTTTAAGTATGTTCCTAATTCCGCTTTCCTTACTTTATTTTTACCAATTACTAAACCGCCAGGAATTTATTCATATTGAAAATCAACCTTTATTCTGGATAAACTCCGGCGTATTAATCTATTTTTCATTTAACATATTTCTATTTATGCTTCTTAGCAGAATTAGTAAACCCAGTTTTTACATGATCCATTCTGTGACCAACATTATTGCTAACCTGTTTTTTGCTATCGGATTATTTTGCAAGCCCCGGAAGATAACATAACAACCGTATTAATCGTTGGTACGTTTGTAGTTGTTTTACTGATTGTTTTTTTATTCTTGTTTGTGATTATTTATCAAAGAAGAATGATCAAAATTCAGGAAGAACGAAGGAAGCTGGAAACCGACAAACAAAGCGATTTGCTTCGCGCTATCCTGGAAACCCAGGAAAGCGAGCGGCAGAGGCTTGCCGAAGATTTGCACGACAGCGTTGGCCAGGTTTTATCGGCCATCAAACTAAACTTGCACCGCTTGGATAAAACCTGTGCGGCCGATGAACAGGCAATCCCGCTGTTGAGCAACACCCGGAATTTGATAGATGAGTGCATCCAGGAAATCCGCAGCATTATCCAAAATGTTAGGCCACCGTTATTAACCGATTTTGGTTTGGTGGAAGCTTTGAACGACTTCTGCAAAAAAATACAGCAAAACACCGGCATCGAGGTAAGTTTTAAACACGAAACAGGCCAGGAAAGGTTTGACCCGGAAATTGAAGTTACGCTCTACCGTATCATCCAGGAGCTTTTTGGCAATTCCATCAAACATGCGCATGCTTCTTTTATCGGTATAAATTTGATGTCGAACCGCGAGCAGTTGGTTTTAACTTATCAGGACAATGGTTTGGGTTTTGATTTGGCCGATTATAAAAATGGTTCCGGTTTAAAAAACATGCAAAGCCGGACAGATTTTATCAAAGGGCAGATCGAAATCAAGTCCAAACCGGGCGAAGGTATGTCGGCAGAAATAAAAATTAATTTAGTTACTTGATTTTCAAGCCATAATATTAATTTTAGCGATAAAAAAAGTGCCATGCCTATCATAAACTTAGCCATTGCCGATGATCATAAAATCTTCAGGGAAGGCTTAAAAGCCACGTTGGAAGATTGTGCCGATCTGAACATTGTGTTTGAAGCCGGAAACGGGATCGAACTGGTTAAACAACTTGCTTTTAAAAACCCAGACGTAGTTTTGATGGATATTAAAATGCCTGAAATGGACGGTATGCAGGCAACAACTTACATTCAGCAAAATTTTAGCCATGTTAAAGTGCTGGCCCTATCCATGTTTAACGAGGATAAATATATTTTGGATATGATGAAGGCTGGCGCCAGCGGCTACCTGTTGAAAAACGCCGAGCCGCAGGAAATCATCGATGCTATTTTTACCGTGCATAAAAAGGGTTATTATTTTAACGAACACCTTTCCATATCGCTGGTAAAACAATTTATGGAAAAAAGTACGCTCCGCGGAAAAGGAAAAGAAGAAACAGAACTGAACGAACGGGAAGTTGAAGTTTTGAAGCTGATCTGCCAGGAAAAACAAAACACCGAAATTGCAGATAAGCTTTTTTTGAGCGTGCGTACGGTGGAAGGTTACCGTACCAAATTATTTGAAAAAACAGGTTCTAAAAATATAGTCGGCCTGGTGATTTATGCCATTAAAAAAGGCATTATGGAGGTGTGAAACCATTGGTTTGAAGTTGAAAACAACAGAGGCAAACTGTAGTCAACACTGATTTTTAGGTGCTAAAAGAAGCATCCGTAAACAAAAGAAGCCGGTTTATTTAGCCGGCTTCTTTTGTTTTAACGCTTTTTTATGATTGTGATTAATAGCGCCTGTTTAGGTTTTGTTCAGCTTGTTGATGCTTCTTTTATCACCTAAAAAACTTTAAGCTTTTTAAAGATGCGTGCCCCCTCTCCTGTAGTGAGGCCACAAATACCAATTTTTATGCCTTAAAAGAAGCATGGCCAATCCTGATGAATTACAAAAAGAATCAATCCAAAAAATACGAACGAGGTTTTATTTAAGCGTATTGTACAAGGCAGCCATCAAGGAATTGGTGCCGGTTGCATCATAATCTGCTGCCCATAAATAGGCGCCTTTAAATCCGTTGGCTTTAATATATGCAGCTTTTTGGGTGATTAGGGGTATGCCGTTATAGTAAACACCCGAAGCAATATCAGCTTTTTCTTTGCCTGCTGCTGCTGGATCGGTCGCTATAATGGCTTTATAAGTCATATAATCATACGATCCATAGCTGGCATTATGACCGGCGGCATTCAGGGCATTGTAACGCAAACCAAAGGCTGGCATGCCAATAACAAGTTTGCTTGCCGGTAAATGAAACTTTGTCCAGATTTGCGTGCCCGATACCATAAAATCATAACTTGATGACTGCCCTACCGGCGAATCGGGAAAATTGTGGCCGTTATCTTCAAAAGCATGGATATTTACCCAGGTAGCTGCCGAAAGATCGGGATATTCCCAATGCTGGTAATTAACTGTAGTTGTAACTGTTACAATAGCGTTTTGGGGAAGGGCAGCCTTTAATGCTGTTAAAAACGGGCCGATGGCATGAATGTTATCCGGTGCGTTTGCAGAGTTGATGTCGGTCATGTTGATATCAACGCCATCCATTTTCCGGTTAGCCATATACGTTTTTACCGCTTGAACCAATGACTGCATTTTTACATTATTGCGAATGGCTGTACCAAAATCATTGCTTTCGTAAACAGCCCATCCGTCAATACCCGATAGCCTGCCGCTGATGCCCAAAATAACCGGCACTCCGTTTATATGTGCACGTGCCACTATTTCGTCTGCGCGCTGGTTTACGTTTCCTTTTGAAGCATCAAAACTGCCATCGGCAGCTACCTTGCCTACCTGGTAATCTAAATGGGTAATATTGTTCCATATTACATCAGCGGCTGTACCGTCTTCCGTTAATTCAGCTAAAACCACTTTGGTATAAGGCTTAAATGTATAAGTTGTGGGACTGACCAATACTTTTGTTGACCTTGAAGTTGTTGTGCCCTGATAACTAACATCAAGCTTAATGGTGTATTCGCCACCGGCAGCGGGCTTAAATTTGTATGCCGTATCTGTTGACATTTCCTTATCATTTACCTTCCAACTGATTTGGACTTTGCTGGCAGGCGAAAAAGCAAGCCCCGTAAAGTTAGCCGTCTCGCCTTCGTTAATAATCCTTGGTGCTGCAAATATCCTTAAATTATCAAATATCCGCGGCGTGTACGGGTTGTCGGCTTCCTGTTGTTTGGCCTCATCCTTTTTGCATCCGGAAAACATGATTAAAATTACCAGCAACACTGGAACTGAATTGTATATAATCTTTTTCATCTTATTGAATTTATTTTTACTGATTTGTTTGTAATGATCATTTGTTGTGTGCTTTGATCACGGTATTAATTGTACCAAGCAATGAATTTGGGCCGTCGGCGTCCTGGCGCAATTGCCACATCATGATACCGCCTGCTTTATCAAGCGCCAGTTCGGTTTTGCTTTTTATGGTAGAAATGCCGTTATAATAAATTGTGCCGCCTCCGTTTACGGTCACTTCATCTTTGTCCTCCGATCCGGGATAAGCTGTTACGATATCTTTAAATGCAAGGCTGGCGGGGGCATTTGTACCAAAACCATAACCGTAAAACGGCACGCCCAGGCTTAGTTTCCCTTTAGTTATTTTGCGGATACCGTTCCAGTAGGCCAAATCTTCAACAGCCATACTATATGGGGAATGCTGGCCCGAATTAGCCAGGTTCCACGGCCCTGTTTTATCGTATGACATCACATTTATAAAATCATATTGTGCCAATGCCTTATCCGTGTAACTGTCTTTGTATCCGGTAGCAATTGCGGCGGTGATCAGTTTCTTTTTGGCTTTAAGTGCAGATGCAAGGTTAACCACAAATGATTCATAGTTTTCATCTACAAAGTTCCCTTCCAGGTCAACATCAATCCCGTCCAAATTATTATCAGTAGTTAACTGAACAAGGTTTGCTATCAGTTTGGACTGATTGGCCTGGTTTACCAATTTACTGAGATATATAGGCGGATTGCCGCCGCCTATGGAAGCTAAAATTTGTACGCCTTTGCTATGGGCAATTGCAGCAACTTTTTTTAAATCTTCATTTACTGTAAAAGTACCATTCGTATCAGGGTTGATAAAAGCCACGTTAAGATGGGTAATCATATCGAAGTTGATGGCACTGGCTTCGGCAACTAAATTTCCTTCGTACCGAAAATAACCTACTACCCGAAATTTTTCTTTATTACTGCCATTTCCCTGAGCTGCTTTAACATCATTTTTTTGACATGCTGTTATAACAAGTAATATAAAAAAAGTAAATGTTAAGAAGTTCCTGTTTTTAAATATTTTCATTGATTGTTTATTAATTTATTGGATGAAATTGTTCAAGATTTATTTAGTAAAACGGCAATGCTTCTTTTAGCACTATAAAATTGGCCTATACATTTTACAAGGGATGAACCATCAGCTATGAACAAAGATTTTTATGTTTTAAAAGAAGCATCAAAAGTAAAATCTAAAAATATTAAGGGCCTGTTTAATTTTGTTCAATTTATTTTTCATGCTTCTTTTACCACCCTAAAAACATTCAACCTCCACAATTTTATATCGATATAGAATTCAAACACACCAATTTTATAGTGCTAAAAGAAGCATTAGGGGTTTTTCAGATACAAATTTAAACAACCCCTAAACAGTTTCTATTCTTTATCCCACCAAACGCGGCCTGTCCAATCGTCTTTACCTCCAAGTGCTGTTAAAGCCTTTTCTATATTGGCTGCATTTTGTTCGCGTTCCGAAAGCGGATATTCAAACCTGCGCGGAATAGTGGTGGTGGTTGACTCTGCCGTTACAGCCGGCGTTAAAGCAGGATAGCCTGTTCTGCGCCAGTTTGCATAAGCTTCCGGGCCATTCATTAAAAGTGCCACCCATATCTGGTTATCAATGGTTTGAAGTTCTTTACCGGGCGCCAATTGGTTATCCTGTTTAAAGTTTTGGATCTGTGTGCTGTTTAAAACCGGGCCAGTTGGAAATAGTGCCAACTGTTTGCAGGCAGCTTCCAAACCTTTTTCATAATGTGTTTTTGCATCGCCGCCCAAATTTAAACCCCATCGGACGACAGCTTCGGCAAGTAAAAATTCAACTTCAGCATAAGTTAAATGAAAAAATGGCGCATCGCTGCGTACTAAGAAATCGGCAAGCTGTGCTTTTTGGCCTCCGTTAGGAACTGATATGGTGCCACGGCCCGGATAATCAATGTTGATAGCACCCAAAAAGTTGTCGTAATTATATCTTCCCGGATCTACCCCTAATAAACCCACTTGTGCTTTTACCTGATCGGTAACATCAAGCCTGTCCGAAAGTCTGTCCGGATTGGTCCAATATGCACGGGCAATATATTGCAAACGCGGATCGTTGGTTTGCTTCATTTCATTAATTAAAGTATTACAAACACGCGGGCGGCCATCATCTACATACTGGTTAATCCCTACGGAAACAGCATTGCCGCGTATTTCTGTATAGCCATTGGTGATATTGTTATAATCTACCTTGCATATATCACTGTTGTCAACAAATAACCCGGAATTGTACGCATCCTGTACCTCTGCTTTTGCTTTTTCAGGATTAATTTTTACCAGGCGCATTGCTAAACGCAAACGCAGGGAATTGGCAAATTTTTTCCACTTGTTCACATCACCATGATAAAACAGTTCCTGTGCTACAGCGTCTTTTGATGTATTGAGGCTGTTGCCCGCTTCTTTTAGTTCTTTAAAAAAATCATCATAAATATCTTTCTGCGCATCAAATTTGGGGTGAACAATTCCGGTAGCATAAGCTTTGCCTGCTTCGGAGTAAGGTATATCGCCATATAAATCGGTCATCCTCGCAAAAATATATACCTTCATAATGCGGCACATAGCATTCAGGTTTGTTTTCAGCGGGTCGGTTTTGGTACGTTCTACCGCATCGGCAATATTCAATACATCGTTTGGATAACCGATTTCCCACAGTTCGGACATGTACTGCTTATTTTTAATGTACGTGCTGCCGTAACGGTTATAATATCCACCGCTTATTTGTTGAACCAAAGGCATCGTCATGATGATGCTGGTACGCTCATTAACAGTTACATCGCCTGCAAAGCGCAGTTGTGTAAAGACTAATTGGTTTACAGGGTTAAGGTTACTTGATTTTGTCGGATCAACATTTACATCCCCAAACTTTTTACAGGAGAACAGCAAAGGCAAAAGGAGCGTAACAAGCAAATATTTATTTAAAGTGTTTTTCATTTTCGTCGTTCTAAAATTATACATACTGTTAAAATCTGAAGTTCAGGTTAAAGCCCCAGCTTTTTCTGGAGGGAAGCGAACCATACTCCAAGCCTTGCCCGTTCCCGTTGTTGTAGTTTGAATCAGGGTCAACATTCGGAACTTTTTTATGGATAATAAACGGGTTACGGCTTACTAATGCAACTGTTAGGTCTTTCATGCCTAATTTAGCTATAGCTTTTACCGGCAGCCTGTAACTCAGGGTTATTTCGCGCATTTTAATATAACTTGCATCATAAATAAATGGCGTTGCAACCCCGTTGCCATCGCTATAGAATTGCGACCAATAGTTTGACGGATCAACCGCAGTTGTATTTGCCGTATAAACAGGCTTGCCATTAACAGTGGTTTGAATAACTCCTTGAGGTACATATCCGTTTACCTTGCCTGCGGCCCGCCATTGCTCAATGCTCATACCAGCCGTTTGGCGGTCTTCTTCTGATTTTATCCACTCAGCCCTGCCTGGCAGCGTTGAATTTTGGCTTCCCCTGATAACAGCAAACATATTGGTCATTGAAAAAAGGTCAGAACCGTGTTTAATATCAATAACAGCACTTAGGCCAAAGTCTTTATACCGGAAACTATTGGTTAAACCGCCTGTCCAGCTCCAGGTACCTTTACCCAGCACGGTACGTTCTTCGGCTTGCATTGGCGCTAAAGTTTGCGGGTTAAGCACGATGTTTCCGCTGGGGTCCCGTTGGTAATCAAACCCTAAAATGGCACCATAAGGCGAACCCGGCTTGGCCACTACCGATACACCAAGCCAGCGTGCATCCGATAGGGTTAAATAAGGTACACCTTCAGCCAGTGACAATACGGTATTGGTGTTTTTAGCAAAATTTACATTGATGTCCCAACTAAAATCCTTGCTAACGAGCGGCCTGCCATTAAGTTGTATTTCTACGCCTTTATTACCAACCACGCCTGCATTGATAATTTGTTGGGCAAAGCCTGATGAAAGCGGTGCCGGAACTAAGTTGATCTGATCCCTTGATTTTGAAGTATAATAAGTAAAATCAAACCCTAACCTGTCTGTAAAAAACTTTAATTGCGTACCTGCTTCAAATGAACGGGTACGTGTAGGTTTTAAATTTTTATTGGGCAGCACCGTACTTGATATACCACCTAACGAACCGCCGTTAAAAGTTTGCGGGTAAAGGTTATAATACAAATTTAACTGGTACGGATCGGTATCGTTGCCTACCTCTGCACCGGATATCCTTATTTTTCCAAACGAAAGCACTGAACTTTTGATCTTAAAGAAATCGGTAAAAATAAAACTGGCAGCAACCGAAGGATAAGTATAGGAGTTGTTATTTGCCGGTAACGTAGAGGATGCGTCCATACGCAAACTGGCATCTACATAAAGATAGCTTTTATACCCGGCGCTAAATAAGCCATAAACGGAGTTATTTTGTTTCCTGTAATGCGAATCTACAACTGTTTTGTCCGAAAAACTGTTTGGACTGATAACATCAGGCACATTTAAATTGACGAATTGTAAAACAGAACCGGGGTTATCTATCCTGGACAAACTGCTGCCAAACCTTGCAGAAAGATTAAGTGACGGGGTAACCTGTTTTTGCAGTGTTACCAAAACATCAGCTTCGGTGGTAGACAGCTTTTGATTAAGTTCATCAAGCTGACCGGCTAAAGCGCCAGGCGTAGTGCGCGGGCTAAACTTGTCATAATTAAAATAAGTAAAATCGGTTGATGCACGGCCCTGGATATTTAGCCAGCTATTAACAACATAATTGGCCTGCAAACCTCCGATAACCCTGTTTTTGCGGGTATTATTGCTCATTTGATTAATTACCCAGTAAGGGTCTAAACGATACTGGCCGCCTCCCCAGTCCAGGTAGTTCCCCTCGCTGTCCTGATAAGCGTTTTTAAAATAAGCCTGATCAACATTGTTGGCTAACCCTACAAAGCTGTTGCCAATGTTTCCGGGATCATCAGCAAGGGCAGGACGGTTAATAACATTCTCATTTAAATACATTACCCTTGCTGACATGGTAATCTTGTTGCCAAACTTTGAGTTGCCGGTAAAGTTAAAAGTGTTACGGCGCAGGCTGCTGCCCGGTACAATATCCCTGTTCCGCAAATCAGAAATAGATAAACGGAAAGATGAATTATCAGTTGAATTTGAAAAGGCTATATTGTTGGTTGCGGTAGTACCTGTTCTGAAAAAGTTATCAATATTGTTTTTAACCAGTGCATACGGCCTGTATTTACCGTCAAACCCGATTACTTGTAAATTTGGGTCAAGCCTGGGGCCAAAGTTATTGAACAAGGTGTTTTTAGCTTGCGATGGGTCAACAATAAGTTGCTCAGCAGTTCCCTGGCCGTATATATACTGATAGTCGTTATAATGGGTAAGCTGTTTTTCAATAGAGGTAGTGGTGTTAACCTCGATACCCAGCTCTCTTTTTGAACTGCCTTTTTTGGTGGTGATTAATATTACGCCATTACCTGCCCTACTGCCATACAATGCAGAGGCCGAAGGGCCTTTCAACACGCTTATTTTATCAATGTCATCCGGATTAATGGCTGAGATAGCATCGCCAAAATCAAACCCGCCTGAATACTTTGCACCACCAACCTGCCCGTAGTTTGAATTATCGATAGGAATCCCGTCCACCACATAAAGTGGCTGGTTATTACCGGTTATACTAGTGTTTCCGCGGATGATCACCCTTGATGAACCGGCCGGACCGCCTGCCGTGCTGTTGATAATCAGGCCGGGAACTTTACCTGCCAACGAATTGATCACGTTGGTTTCCCTGGCTTTTTTAAGGTCGTTGCCATCCACTTCTGAGTAAGCATAGCCTAAAGCACGCTCTTCTCTTTTAATACCCAAAGCTGTTACAACCACAGTATTCAATTCGGTAACTTTTTGTTTCAAAACGATTTTTAAGGTTTTGATTTTATCCGAAGCAATAATGGAAGTTGTTTCATAACCGATCATGCTAAAGGTTACGATGTCGCCATTACTTACCGGTATCACAAAACTTCCTGTTTCGCCTGTAATTGCAGTTTTGTTTTTGCTGGAGTTTATAATGGTAACACCGGGCAAAGGCAAATTATCGTTATCGGTTACTTTACCGGTGAGGTTAAAACCTTCGGCAACCGGCGATGAGGTTTTAAACGCTTTTTGAGATTGGATCATTACCGTTTCACCCACAATTTTATATTGTGCATGAATTTGCTTCGTTAGCAAGCCGATAACCTGCGGCAAACTTTGGTTACTCACCGTAAGGCTGATCTTTTTTTGAAGATCAAGATCATGCGGGTTGTAAGAAAAATGTACAGATGCTGCCTTTTCTATCTGGTTAAAAACAACAGGAACGGCCGAATTTTTCCAGTTGAATGAATAAACCGGTGTGGATGATTGTGCATATCCGGTAATTGACACAGCTAATAAAACCGAAGGAAGCACTCTCAGTAATAGCCACGAAAGAAATTGTGAACGGAGTAGTGGTTTTTGCATAGGATTATAATTTAGGTAGTAGTTTATTAAGATTTTAGGTTGATTCAGAACATAAGTTTCACACTGTTGCCTTCCTGCTTATAAGTAAAGTGGTTGGTAAAGCCAATGGCATCCAACACATCGGTAAGGTTTTTATCATTAAACTGGCCGGTGAACGAAATGTCTTCGCCGGGCTTATTTACCGGGACGACAACAATACCGTACATCTCCTTCAGCTTGGCAGTGATCTCTTTTAAACCGGCATCCGAAAATACCAGCTTCCGGCCTATCCAGTTTTGTAATTCTTTGTTTGAAAAATTCGATTGTTTGAAAACATTACCGCCCCTGTGCAAGGAAGCCTGCCGGCCAGGAACAAGGGTAACCTGATCAACTTTTAAATTGGGTTGTGTATATTCAACCTTTACTTTTCCGGTCAACAACATCACACTTGTTTCAGCTTCAGCCGGGTAGCTTTGTACTTTAAATGAAGTACCTAATGCCGTAGTGGCAATTTTGCCGGTAATTACTACAAAAGGTTTTTGAGGGCTTTTTTTAACCGAAAAAAATGCTTCGCCGCTTAACAACACATGTCGGTTACTGGCATTATAATCGTTCGCTATTTTTAATGTGCTTGATCCGTTGAGCAGTACGGAGCTGCCGTCGGGCAATACAATATGTTTACGGTGGTTAAAATCTGTCGTACCAATTAAACGATAATTTGCAGCGGTTGCCTCGCTGCATAATGCTGCACCCGATAGCGGGGCGTTAAATTTATAAATACCGTATGCACTTGCTATAATCAACAGGGATGCAGCTATGGCCATCCAGCGCGAAAAATATGTTTTTCTGCCCAATATATATGGATATGACTGAGGTTCGCCAATTTCCCCGGTTAAATCAATAGCTGTTTTCAGGTGTTCAAGTGCTGTTGCTTTTTCGGCTGCGCTTACTTTAATGCTTAATAAAAGGCACAATTCGCGTGCGTCATTTATCCCTTTTCCTAACTCAGGCCTATCATTCAGTATATTTCCCCAATGTGCTTTAGCGGCTTCATCGTCTCCATAGCAATAAAGTATGAAACTTTCATCAGTTAAAAAATCTTCAGTTTTGTATAATGTGTAATCCATTTAATATTAAAGCAATATTTATAAATACAAGTGCATTAAATTATTCTTTTTTACCAATATTTTTCCAAATAAATTTTAAGCTTCAATTTTAAAGGGTTTTATGCTTCTTTTATCACCTAAAAATCATGATGAGCCACAATTAAAAAACAGAAAATGGACAATGGCTTCATCTCCATTAAAAAGCAAATTGCTATGCTGAAAAACACTAACTTGCCGTGTCTTTTTTGTATCGACAGTGCACAAACACTAATTTTATAGGGCTAAAAGAAGCATCGCCAATCCTGAGCACGGTGAAGGATTTTTTAAGCTGGGATGAATCTATACAACTCCTGTAACCTGCTGTTATTTGCCAATTGTTGTTTGCCAACTTAGAAGAAGTGTAAAAAATTATTGATGAGCCCTGAACCAAAGAACGTTTATAAAAACTGGCAGTTGCTGGCAGATGGGGAAAAGCAGGGGCTTTATGAATGCTTTAATATTTTTTACGACGATTTATACCGCTTTGGGCTGTCTTTATACAAAAACCCGGAACTGGTTAAGGAAGGTATCCACAATTTATTTATAGAGTTGTGGCACATTAAACACAAACTCGGCTGCGTACAAAATATACAACAATACATCCTTACTATTTTTAAACGGATATTATATAAAACCTACCAGCAATTTTCGGAAGAAACCCAAACAGGCTGTTTAACAACTGGTCCTTCAACGGAAAGCACACTTTCTGAACCATCATACGAAGCAATACTGATAGCCAGCCAGCAGGACGAACACCTGAAAAAAAGGCTCCAAAAAGCCCTTAACCAGTTATCGCCCCGTCAAAAAGAAATTATCCGCTTGCGTTATTTTGATATGGTGGCCTTTAAAGATATTGCGTGCCAGACCGGCCTGAGTGAACGCACGGTTTACAATACCCTGCATAATGCCATAAAGGTTTTAAGGGATGTAATTTCTTGGATCTTGATACTTAACCTCTTATGGCTAAGTAAATAACCTGAACCGGAAGAAGGAAAGAAACGGCAAACGCTTTAAAAATTTCAGAAACCTGACTACTTGCTGCCAGGTTTTTAGGTGCTAAAAGAAGTATCGAACAAAACAAGAAGCAAGCTAAAAAACCGACTTCTTCTTTTGTTCGATACTGTTTTTATCATACTTTTTTTAGTACGGTAGCGCCCAAAGGCGGCAACGTTAAAGCAACAGATTGATTTCTATAGTTCCAGAAAATGTCTTCGGTTTTTATTTCCTGCGGATTGATTGTTCCGCTTCCCCAAAAATGCAGGTCATCAGAATTGAATATTTCTTTCCAAACACCAGTTTGCGGTACGCCTATGCGGAAATTATGGCGCACTACCGGTGTCAGATTTAGAATAATAACCAGCTCATCTTCCGGCAAAACCCCTTTTCGGGCATAAACTAAAACTGAATCTTCTGCATTTCCTTCATCGATCCACTCAAAACCTTCACCGGAAAAAGCTTTTTCATACAAAGCAGGTTCGGTTTTATAAAGATGGTTTAAGGCTTTGATCAAATCCTGCATACCTTTGTGCGGCCGGTGTTCCAGCAAATGCCAGTCTAAAGATTGCCCGAATTCCCACTGTTCTGATTGCGCGAATTCATCGCCCATAAACAACAATTTGGTGCCGGGATGCGTGAACATATAGCTGTATAAAGCACGCAGGTTTGCAAAACGCTGCCACTCATCACCGGGCATTTTATTGATCATGGAGTTTTTACCGTAAACCACTTCATCATGCGATAAAGGCAGCATAAAGTTTTCTGTAAAAGCATACAGCAAGCTGAAGGTAAGCTCTTTTTGATGATACTTTCTGTTGATCGGATCTTCTTTAAAATAATTGATCGTATCGTGCATCCAGCCCATCATCCACTTCATACCAAAGCCCAAACCGCCCAGATAAGTAGGTTTGCTTACGCCGCCGAAAGAAGTTGACTCTTCTGCAATTGTTTGAACATCAGGGAAATGACTGTAAACGGCTTCGTTAAATTCTTTTAAAAACTGAATGGCTTCCAGGTTTTCGTTTCCACCATAAATGTTCGGCTCCCACTCGCCTGCTTCCCGCGAATAATCCAGATAAAGCATCGAAGCCACAGCATCCACACGCAAACCATCAATGTGATAACGCTCCAACCAAAACAGCGCATTACTGATCAAAAAAGATTTAACTTCATTGCGGCCGTAATTAAAAATATAGGATTTCCAATCGGGATGAAAACCTTTCTGCGGATCTTCGTGCTCAAACAAACTTGTGCCGTCAAAACGGAAAAGCCCGTGTGCATCACCGGGGAAATGCGACGGCACCCAATCCAAAATTACCCCAATATCCTGTGCATGAAACTGTTCGATGAGGTACATTAAATCCTGCGGAGAACCGTAGCGCGTGCTGGCTGCAAAATAGCCCGTGATCTGGTAGCCCCAGCTTGGGTAATACGGATGTTCGGCCAGCGGCATAAATTCTACGTGCGTAAAACCTATATCTTTTACATAAGGCACCAGCACATCGGCCATTTGCCGGTAAGTCATGAACTGGTCCGGGCTTTCCGGGCTGCGCGCCCAGGAACCAAAATGTACCTCATAAACGGAGTATGGTTGTGTAAGCGCGTTGTTATGTATCCGTTTTTGCATCCATTGCCGGTCTTGCCAATCATGATAAGTATGCGTTACGATAGAAGCCGTGCGCGGCGGTTCTTCCCATCGCAGCGCAAACGGATCGCCTTTTTCCAGTTCTTCTCCGTAAAATGAGCGGATGGCATATTTGTAAGTTTCGCCATGACCAACGTTCGGCACAAAACCTTCCCAAATCCCGGAACCATCCCAACGGACAAATAACTGATGACTGTTTTTGTTCCAGCCGTTAAAGTTGCCCATCACGTGCACCACTTGTGCATTGGGTGCCCAAACGGCAAAATAAGTTCCGGTAACGCCTTTGTGTTCTAATGTGTGCGAACCAAAAAGCTCGTATAATTTATAATGCTTGCCGGATTTGAACAGGCTGATATCAAAGTCTGAAAAACGGCTGTAAACTTCAACCGGTTGCAAAGCAATTGTTTTAACCGGATTGCTATCGATGGATTCTGGCTGAGGGATAACTGATGCGTTATCATGTTGAACCGGTTCAGGTTCTCCATCGGAAAGAGATGCTGTTTTTACACCTACTTTTTTGGAAACAGGCACTTTTTTTCCTTTAAGAGATGCATCTTTACCAGCAGTTTCATCCGTTGCGGAAATAGTTTTTTTGGCCATTATATTTAGGTTTAAGATAATTGGTACAAGTGTAAAACAAAATTATATGTTGCTGACACTTGGATGATATTTCAACATTAAAATCACAAGAAAGTTGCATCCGATATTTATAATAATATCTACTTTCGCCGTTAATTATACAATAAAATCAACCATGTAATATTAATATGTAAAAGAAGTATCTTTTCTAATGAAAGTTTATCATTATCGTTCAATCTTATCCAGATAAATTTACGTATAATTTTTTCTTTGCTGATTTCAGCAAAAACCATCATCGAACAATATTAAAATTCCGAACCAGGTCTAATATGTTTAAATTCAGATTTGCAATTGGTGTAATTGTCTTAACCGCAATCACTAATGCACTTTATGCCCAAAATCAAACCGATACGCTAACACTAAAATTTCAGGAAGCCGAAAGAAGGTTTTTGGTTAATAACTTTACCCTCATCGCCCAAAAATATAATGTTGATGCCACCAGGGCATTGATCCAGCAAGCTAAACTTTGGGATAATCCAACGCTTAGTACCGATCAAAACCTTTATAGCAGAGGATCAGGTTTTTTTAACCATTCTGATGGCAGCGGACAATTTTTTGCACAGATAAACCAATTGTTCAGGACAGCAGGCAAACGAGGCAAACAAATCAGGCTGGCATATGATGATGTGAACGTGCAACAGGCCCAGTTTAACGATTTATTGCGCAACCTGCGTTACAATATGCAAGTGGATTTTGCTCAGCTGGACAATCTGTTGCAGCAGAACAAAATTTATCAGTATGAGATTAATTCTTCCAATAATCTGGTTAAAGCTATAACCACAGCTTACGGCGTTGGCAATTCTTCACTTCGGGATGTGGTGCGGTTGCGGGCACTGTCATTTGGATTGGAAAATGATCAGGTTGAAAATAACAGGCAGATCAACGAGCTGGAAAATGACTTAAAAACCCTGCTGGTTGTTAAAGAAACTACTTTTGTCAAGCCGGATATGACCACGCCAGCAACCAATGTCAGCCTGAATATTATGGCGTTGATTGATACGGCAAAAGCGAACCGCGGTGATTATCAGGCCAGTAAATTTTTGTTTGAACAGGCCGGACACAACCTGAGCTATCAAAAATCTTTGGCCATCCCGGATTTAACAATTGGGGTTGATTATGACCGTGCCAGTAATTATGTACCTAATTATTATGGTTTGGCCATCAGCCTGCCGCTTCCGTTTATCAACAGAAACCAGGGAAATATCAGATCTGCAAAATTCAATATCCAAAATCAGGAATATGTGTTGAAAAACAGTGATTTGCAGGTAAGAAATGATGTGATAACCGCCGTAGAACAATACAACCTGAGCCTGCAGCTATTTTCAAAAAACAACCTGGATTTTTACGGCACTTACGATAAACTTTTTGCCAACGT
>JAABUS010004896.1_pt1 | contig 18506 bp, 16 predicted proteins | sample 5560161 | NCBI WGS metagenome assembly JAABUS01 (sample SAMN10711885, study PRJNA513376) | rock metagenome | isolation source: Antarctica rocks | place: Antarctica: Victoria Land, Trio Nunatak nord | collected 2016-01-04 | reverse complement strand
ACGGCGGCATCGCGTTGACGTTCTTCGGCGACGGCGCCAGCAACATCGGCGCGTTCCACGAGGCCGCCAACATGGCAGCCGTCCTCAAGCTGCCGGTCGTCTTCGTCTGCGAGAACAACGCCTACGCCGAGTTCACTCCGCAGTCGCGCCACATGCTCCTCACCGACGTGGCCGACCGGGCGGCGTCGTACGGCATGCCCAGCGCGGTGTGCGACGGCATGGACGCGGTCGCCGTGAAGGCCGCCGTCGGCCGTGCCGTCGACCGTGCCCGGTCCGGCGAGGGTCCTAGCATGGTCGAGGCCAAGACGTACCGCTACTACGACCACCAGGGCGTCAAGGGCCTGCGCATCCCGTACCGGACGCAGGAGGAGATCGAAGCCTGGAAGAAGCGCGACGCGATCGAGCTGCTGGAGGCCCGGGCTGTCGCGGACGGGGTGCTCGACAAGGACGTCTTCGAGCAGGTCTGGGCCGAGACCCGCGCCGACGCCGAGGACGCCATCGCCTTCGCCAAGGAGAGCCCGGAGCCCGACCCGGCCGACGTGCTGCTCAACGTCTACACCACGGAGGGCTGAGAGATGACGACGACGCTGGAGACCTCACCGGCCGCGGCGGCGACCGGCCGGCAGCTGACCTACGTCAAGGCCTACAACGAGGCGCTGCACCAGGTCATGCGCGAGGACGAGGACGTCTTCGTCGTCGGCGAGGACGTCGCCGGCTACGGCGGGGTGTTCCACATGTACGACGGCCTGCTCACCGAGTTCGGCCCGCGCCGCATGATCGACACGCCGATCTCCGAGGCGGCGATCGTCGGCCTCGGCGTCGGTGCTGCGTCGCGCGGGCTGCGGCCGGTCGTCGACATCATGTTCATGGACTTCCTCGCCGTCTGCCTCGACCAGGTGGTCAACCAGGCGGCCAAGATGAAGTTCATGTTCGGCGGCGACGTGCGGATCCCGCTCGTCATCACGGTGGCCTCCGGCGCCGGGCTCGGCGCGGGAGCGCAGCACAGCCAGAGCCTGGAGGCGTGGCTCGCCCACACGCCGGGCCTGAAGGTCGTGATGCCGTCCTCGGCGTACGACGCCAAGGGGCTGATGGTGACCGCCGTGCGCGACGACAACCCGGTCATCATGATGCTCAACAAGAAGCTGCTGGGCGCCAAGGGAGACGTGCCGGAGGAGATCTACGCGATCCCGTTCGGCCAGGCGGCGACGGTCCGCGAGGGCACCGACGTGACCGTGGTCGCGCTGGGGCGCATGGCCGTCGAGGCAGCCGCGGCCGCGGAGGCGCTCGCCGCGGACGGCATCAGCGTGGAGGTCCTCGACCCGCGCACGGTCCAGCCGCTCGACACCGAGACCATCGTCGCCTCCGCCCGCAAGACCAACCGGGTCGTCGTCGTCCACGAGGCCGTGACCTTCGGCGGCGTGGGCGCTGAGATCGCGGCGCAGATCACCGACCTGGCCTTCGACCACCTCGACGCCCCGGTCATGCGCATCGGCGCGCCGTTCTCCCCGGTGCCGTTCAGCCCGGCGCTGGAGAGCGCCTACGTGCCTGACCGGGCCGCCATCGCCGCCGGCTGCCGCCGGATCCTCGAGCGGAGCTGAGCGGTGGCACTGGAGGTCCTGCTCCCCAAGCTGGGGCTCACGATGGAGGAAGGCACCATCGTCGAGTGGGTCGCCCGGTCCGGCGACGTCGTGACGACCGGTGACGTGCTCCTGCGCCTCGCGACCGACAAGGTCGACGTGGACGTGGAGGCCGAAGGAGAAGGTCGCTTCGAGCCCGTCGCCGCCGAGGGCGACACGCTGCCGCCCGGCGCGCTCATCGCATGGCTGCTCAGCGAGGGCGAGCAGCCGCCGGCTGGCCCGGACGAGGCCGCCGCCGCCCAGCAGGCGGCGCCCGCGGCGTCGGACGTCGGGGAGCTGCAGCTCGCGGCTCCGACCTCGCCGGGTGGAGACGGCGGACGACTGCTCGCCTCGCCGAACGCCAAGCGGGTCGCGGCGCTCGAGGGCGTGGACCTGTCCACCGTCCGCGGCACCGGCCCGGGCGGGCGGGTCGTGTCCGAGGACGTCGAGGACGCGGTCCGGACCCGACCGCAGGCCGACGACGTCCCGGCACCTCCTGCCGGACCGCCTACGCCTCCGGCACCGGCCGAGCCCGCCGCCGCCGGTCAGCTCACCTCACCGCTGGTGCGTCGGCACGCGGCGGCCAACGGCGTCGACCTGGTGAGCCTGCGCGGCACCGGACTGGGTGGCCGGATCCGCCGCACCGACGTCGAGGCCGCCGCCGCCGCGGCCTCGGCTCCCGCTGCGGCGCCCGAGGCCCCGGCGCCGGCCGGGCCGCGCGCCGGCCAGGTCATCCCGCTCACCGGCATGCGCGGTGCGATCGCCCGCAGCATGACGGCCAGCCTGCAGGAGATGGCCCAGCTGACCCACGGCTACGAGGCCGAGGTGGGCGACCTGCTGGCGCTGCGGGAGCAGCTCAAGGCGGAGTGGGCCGGCACCGGCCTGCGGGTGCCGTCCATCAACGACTTCGTGGTCCGCGCCGCGGCGCACGCCCTGCTCGAGCACCCGATGCTCAACGCCACCATCCGCGATGAGGCGATCCACCTGCACGAGCAGGTGCACGTCGGCGTCGCCGTCGCCGTGCCCGACGGTCTCTTGGTGCCCGTGGTGCGAGACGCCGACCGGCGCCAGCTGGTCGGCATCGCCGAGGAGACGCGAGCCCTGGCCACGGCGGCGCGTGACGGGAAGCTGACGCTGGCGCAGCTGGAGGGGGCGACCTTCGTCGTCAGCTCCCTGGGCAGCTACGGCGTCGACTTCTTCACACCGGTCGTGAACCCCGGCAACACCGGCATCCTCGGCGTGGGTCGGGTCCGCGACGGCGTCCGGTGGGAGGGCGACACCCCGGTCCGCACGTCGGTGCTGACGCTCAGCCTGTCCTTCGACCACCGCGCCGTCGACGGTGCGCCGGCGGCGGAGTTCCTCACGACGGTGAGCGACCTGCTTGCCCGGCCGCTGCTGCTGCTCGCCGGCTGAGCCAGGAGGCCTCGTGACCGACGTCCTGCCCGTCGACGCGACGCTGTTCGCGTCGCTCGACCCGCCCCGGCTGCTCGGCAGCCGCTGCGAGGGCTGCGCGACGGTGGTCTTCCCGGCCGCCGGCTCGTGCCCGGGGTGCTCGGGGTCAGCCATGGCGCCGCACGTGCTGGCCGACCGGGGCACGGTGTGGACGTGGACGGTCCAGGGGTTCGCGCCGAAGCCGCCGTACGTCCCGCCGGCGGGCGGCTTCACGCCCTTCGCCGTCGGCTACGTCGACCTCGGGGAGGTGCTCGTCGAAGCGCACCTGCTGGTCGAGCCGGCGTCCCTCGACATCGGGACCCGGGTGCGGCTCGTACTCGAGCCGGTCGTTTCGGCCGTCGGCGGCTCGGTCGTCACCTACGCGTTCGCGCTCGACGAGGAGGCGGCATGACCCCCGAGGACGTGTACGTCGTCGGCGGCGGCATGACGGCGTTCGGCCGCCACGAGGCGAGCGGGCTCGACCTCGCGGAGCAGGCCCTGCGCGGCGCGCTCGACGACGCGGGCGTGCAGTGGTCCGACGTCGACTTCGCCGTCGGGGGCAGCAACGTCTCGGGCAAGCCGGACTCACTGGTCGCCCGCCTCGGGCTGACCGGGATCCCGTTCACGACCGTCAAGAACGGCTGCGCGACCGGCGGCGTCGCGATGGGCACGGCGGTCAGCGCGCTGCAGTCGCGTCGTGCCGACCTCGTCGCTGTCGTCGGGTTCGACAAGCACGAACGCGGCGCCTTCGCCGCCGACCCCTCGGCGTACGGGCTGGGCTCCTGGTACGCCGAGACGGGTCTGATGGTGACCACGCAGTACTTCGCCATGAAGACCCGGCGCTACCAGCACGAGCACGGCCTGTCCGACCGCACGCTGGCCCGGATCTCCGCTCGGGCGTTCCGCAACGCCGAGGCCCACCCCACGGCGTGGCGGCGCACGCCGCTCACCGAGGAGGAGGTTCTCGCCGCCGTCCCGGTCAACGAGCCCCTGACCCAGTACATGTTCTGCCAGCCGAGCCAGGGCGCGGTCGCGCTCGTGCTCGCCCGCGGCGACCGCGCCGGCGACCTGTGCGACACCCCGGTGCGGCTGAGCTCAGTCACGCAGCGCACACGGCGCTTCGGGTCGTTCGAGGTCTTCTCGCCGTGGCTGAGCCGGGAGCCGTGGAACAGCCCCACCGTCGACGCTGGCGCGGCCGCCTTCGCGGAGGCGGGGCTGTCGCCGTCGGACGTGCAGGTCGCCCAGGTGCAGGACACCGACAGCGGCTCGGAGATGATCCACCTCGCCGAGACCGGCCTGTGCGAGCACGGTGAGCAGGAGCGGCTGCTCGCCGACGGCGTCACCGACGTCGACGGCGCGCTCCCCGTCAACACCGACGGGGGGTGCCTCGCCAACGGCGAGCCCGTCGGGGCTTCGGGGCTGCGGCAGGTCCACGAGGTGGTCCGGCAGCTGCAGGGCCGGGCGCCCGGCCGCCAGGTCCCTGGTCGTCCGCGCGTCGGCTTCACCCACGTCTACGGCGCGCCGGGCCTGTCGGCCTGTGCCGTGCTCACCGTCTGACCCGAGAGGCAGCCATGGCTCCAGAGCTGAAGACCTGGCGCGGCCAGGTGCGCACCAGGCTCGGCGAGACGCTGCCGCCGAAGCGCGAGCAGGACGACGACGGCCCGCTGGACCTCGCCGTCTTCCGCAACGTCAGCGACGAGGAGGAGACCCGGCTGCTCGACGCCGTCCGCGTCTACCGGCGGGCCCGCTACGACGCGGGCTACGGCGCGCTCACCCTCCCGGTCGACCAGGGCGGCGCCGGGCTGCCGGCGTCGTACGCCATGGCGTTCGCCCAGGAGGAGGCCGCGTTCGCGGCCCCGGCGTCGAGCGAGCTCATCAGCGTCACGACCGGTCTGGTCGGCCCGGCGGTGGCCCTGTTCGGCACGGCGCAGCAGCGGGTCGACTACGCCGAGCCCTTCCTGCGCACCGACCTGCTCGCCTGCCAGCTGTTCAGCGAGCCCGGCGCCGGCTCCGACCTCGCTGCCCTCGGCTGCCGGGCGGTACGGGACGGCGACGAGTGGGTGCTCGACGGCCAGAAGGTCTGGAGCTCGGGCGCGCGGCACGCGGAGTACGGCATGCTGCTGGCCCGCACCGACCTCGACCTTCCCAAGCACAAGGGCATCACCGCGTTCCTCGTGCCGATGGACGCCGACGGGGTCGAGATCCGGCCGATCCGCCAGATGAGCGGTGGGTCGTCGTTCAACGAGGTGTTCCTGTCGGGGACGCGGGTCCGCGACTCGATGCGCCTCGGGGAGGTCGGTTCGGGTTGGAAGGTCGCGACGGCGACGCTGTCGTTCGAGCGGACGTCGTCGGGGTCGGGCACGCGACGCAAGGGCGGCACGTTCGACGACGTCCTCGCCGTGGCACGCAGCCTCGGCCGCACCGGTGACCCGCTGGTGCGGCAGTCCCTCGCCGACCTGTACGTCCGGAGCGTCCTCAAGGCCGCGACGGCCGAGCGGGTGGCGCGGGCCGCGGCTGCCGGCGTCTCGCCGGGGCCAGGTGCGTCGATCGGCAAGCTGCTCGCGTCCGACCTGCTGGTGCGCACCGGTGACGTGGCGGCTGAGCTGCTGGGGTCGCGGGTGACGGCCGACGCGGGACCGCCCGGCAGCTTCGCCTGGACCGAGCACCTGCTCGGCGCTCCGGGCTACCGCCTCGCCGGCGGGACCGACCAGATCCAGCGCAACGTCATGGGCGAGCGGGTCCTCGGGCTGCCGCCCGAGCCTCGCGTCGACAAGGACGTCCCCTGGTCACAGCTCGGTCGCGGCTGACCGCCGCCCTCCGGCGGCGCCGCCGAGCTCACGCTCACCAGGCGAGCAGGCCGGCCAAGCGCTCGCGGTGGTGGGCGGCGCTGCCGAGCAGGGCCGCATCGGCCCGCGCCCGCCGGAAGTACAGGTGGGCGTCGTGCTCCCACGTGAACCCGATGCCGCCGTGCAGCTGCACCGTCTCGGCGGTCACGGTCCGGTAGGCGTCGGAGCACCAGCTCTGCGCGACGGCGGCGGCCTCTGCGAGCGCCTCGGGGTCGCCCTCGGCCTCCAGCGCCCGCACGACCGCCGACCGGCTCGCCTCGACGAGGACCAGCAGGTCCGCGCACGCGTGCTTGACGGCCTGGAAGCTGCCGATGGCCCGGCCGAACTGGCGACGGTCGTTGACGTACGCGACCGTCATGGCGAGGCACGCCTGCGCCCCGCCGAACTGCTCGGCCGCGAGGGCGATGGCGGCGATGTCGAGGGCCGGGCGCACGGCGCGGTCGGCGGACCCGCCGGTCGTCAGGCGGGTGGCCGGGGCGTCGGTGCAGGTGATGAGGGCCTGGCTGCGGGACAGGTCGAGCGTCTCGACGGCCACCGCGGCGACCCGGTCGGACCCCGAGGAGTCCACGAGGAAGAGATCCACGCCGTCGGGCGTGCGCGCCGCCACCACGACAAGGGCCGCGTCGGCGCCGTCGAGCACGAAGGGCACTACGCCGTCCACGGTGCACCCCTCGGCGCCTGCCGAGGCTGTGACCTCGACGTGCTCCGGCGACCACACCCCGTCGGCGTCCGCGAGCGCCAGCGTGGCCAGCTCGCCCGCGGCGACCCGCTCGAGGGCGGGTAGCGCCGCGGCTCCGGCGTGGGCGAGTACCTGACCGGCGAGGACGGTGGACGACAGGAAGGGCACGGGCAGCAGGGAGCGGCCGAGCTCCTCGGCGACGGCAGCCATCTCGGCGAGCCCGCCGATGCCGCCGGCCGACTCAGGCAGCCCCAGTGCCGCGAGGCCGACCTGGCCGCCGAGGACGTCCCACAGCCGCGTGTCATGACGCTCACCGGCCGCCTCCAGGCGCCGCACCGCGGCGGGCCCGCCGGCGTCGTCGCAGACGTCGCGGACGGTCGCCCGCAGGCTCTCGACCTCGGCCTGCCGCTCGTCGGGGAGGGCGATGAGCTCTGCGGTCATGAGGACTCCTCGAGGGCGGCGTGGGCGGCGGCGAGCCGGGCGATCGGCACCCGCTGGGGCGAGCAGGAGACGTAGTCGAGGCCGAGCGGCGCGAGCCGCATGACGGAGGTGGCGTCACCGCCGTGCTCACCGCAGACGCCCAGCTTGATGTCGGGCTTGACCGACCGGGCCTTGCGGACGGCGATCGCCACGAGGGCGCCGACGCCGTCCGGGTCGAACTCGACGAAGGGGCTGGCCCTCAGCAGCCCACGCTCGACGTAACCGGTGAGCAGCCGGCTCTCCACGTCGTCACGCGAGAAGCCGTAGGTCATCTGCGTCAGGTCGTTGGTCCCGAAGGACAGGAAGTCGGCGTGCTGGGCCAGCTCGTCCGCCATGAGCGCCGCCCGCGGGGTCTCCACCATGCTGCCTACCAGGTAGGGCACCCGTACGCCCGTCTGCTCCTCGACCTTGTCGGCGGCCTGGCGCACCTGCGCGATGGCGACGACGAACTCCTCCGGCAGCGACACCAGCGGGATCATGACCTCGAGCTGCGGCCTGATGCCTTCCTTGGACACCGTCACCCAGGCGCTGAACAGCGCCTCGGCCTGCGCCGGGTAGAGGTCGTCGTTGAGGAGCGCGAGCCGGACGCCGCGCAGCCCCAGCATCGGGTTGACCTCCCGCAGCCCGACCGCCCGCTCCAGCTGGGACGCGTCCTCGTACGTCCCGTCATGGGGCAGGAACTCGTGCAGCGGTGCGTCGAGCAGCCGGACGGTCACGGGCCGGTCGCCCACAGCGCGCAGCAGCGCCTGGAAGTCCTCGCACTGCGCGTCGGTGAGGGCGTCGACGGCCTCCTCGTGCGCGGCCTCGTCCGGCGCCAGCAGGTAGCGCCGCACCACGGGCAGCCGGTCGCCGAGGAACTGGTGCTCGGTGCGGCACAGCCCGATGCCCTCGGCCCCCAGGCGCAGCGCCGTCTCGGTCTCCCGGACGGTGTCGGCGTTGGTCCGGACGCGGAGCGTGCGCTCCTCGTCGGCCCACGCGAGCAGGGTGTCCAGCTCGGCCGGCGGCTCCGCCGGGCGGATGTCGACCTCGCCGAGGTAGACCGCGCCGGAGCGGCCGTCGACGGTCACGACGTCGCCCTCCCGGAGCGTGTGGCCACCGGCGCTGACGGTGCCGCGCACGGTGTCGATCCGCAGCTCTGCCGCACCGCAGACGGCCGGCGTGCCGGACCCGCGGGCGACCACGGCGGCGTGTGACGCGAGGCCGCCGGAGGTCGTGACGACCGCGTCCGCCGCCAGCAGGGCGGGCACGTCGCCCGGCGTCGTCTCGGACGAGACGAGGACCGTCGGGACGCCGCTGGCTGCCAGCTCCAGGGCGCGCTGCGAGGACAGGGCCACCAGCCCGCGGGCGGCGCCCGGCGAGGCCGCGAGCCCCTGGGCGAGCAGCTGCTCGCTGCCGGTCAGCCGTAGCTGCGCGTGCAGCAACTCCTGCACCGCCTCTGGGCGCACGCTGCGCAGCGCCGCCTTGCGGTCGATGGTGCCGGCGGCCGCAAGGTCGACCGCGAGTCGGAGCGCGGCGCGCGGGCTCGGCCGGTCCAGTGCCGAGGCGCTGAGCAGCGACAGCTTGCCGTCGCGCAGCTCGAAGGTGACCTGGGCGACGTCGCGAAGGTGGTGCTCCAGCGTCGCCAGCGTGTGCTTGAGCAGGTCGGTACCGCCGGGCAGCGCGCTCAGCGGCTCGCCGGACGCCGCCGTGGGCAGCGCGCTGCGGCGCACACCGCGGTGGAACGTGCCGGTCGGCGCGAGGGCACCGGTGTCCGGGTCGCGGCTCGTCGCCGTCCCGATGCCGCTGCGCTCCCACGGCCCGATGTGCAGCGCCTGCACGTGCAGCGCGAGGCCCAGGTCGTCGGGCATCTTCTGCGAGCGCCTGGCCCGGCGGCCGCGCGGCGAGCTCCATCGGTTCAGCAGGGCGGTGGCGGAGAGGGCCAGCTGCTCGGCCGGGTCCTCCGGGACCGGCCGGGTGCCCTCGGCGGCGCAGACGGCCAGCAGCGCCTCGACGCGGCCCTCCACCGTCGTTACGCCGTCCAGCGCGTCTTCGAGGTCGTCGGCGGAGACGTCGAGCGCGTCCTCGGCGACGAGCCGCAGCACCGACGCCCACGTCTCGTACAGGTCGCCCTCGCGGCCGATGAGGTCGATGAGCGACTTGGCGTTGTCCGGGGTGAGGCCGATGCCCGGGACCTGGGGCGGCAGGCCGCTGGCCGCGACCGGTGTGCTCGAGACCAGCCGCAGCAGCATCGGTCGGGCGCCGTCGCCCACCCGGCGCTCGACGAGCTCCTCCATGAGGTCGACCACCTGGCGTGCGACGGCGGGGTCGGTCAGGTCGCGCGCCGACTGCACCGGGAGGGTGATGCCGGGGACCGTAGGGAGGCCGAGGGCCACCAGCCGGTCCATCTGGTCGCCGTGGACCCCGAGTTCGGCGGGGCCGAGGCCGCGGACCCGGCCCTGGCCGTACGGGACCAGCGCCGTGCCTGCGCCCGACGCCGCCGGCATCAGACCTTCTGACCGGCGACGAGCTCGGCCTCGAGCTTCTCGTCCTCCGCGCGGCTGATGCCCAGCAGCAGCAGGAGCTCCTGGTGCAGCCACATCCAGACGGTGTGGTAGCTGGGGAACAGCGGGCTGGTCAGCATGCTGGCATCGCCGTCGTCGAACTTCTCCAGCGACGCCGTCAGGTCGTCGCGGTAGTGCGCCAGCCACGGGGCGACGTCGGACATGCGGCGCAGGGTCCGGCCGATGGCGTCGTCGATGTCGTCGAGCCGGTCGCGGACGGACGCGTCGTAGCCGGGGTCGGAGTGGTCGTTGGGCGTGCCGTCCGGGCGCAGCTGCCACGCGGTGCACAGCTCGCGCAGCCGGTGGTTGACCGGGAGGAACTTCTCGAACAGCGGACGCAGCGCCTTCTCCTCGTCACCGCCGGCAGGCAGGCGAGTGGCCTCCTGGGCGGCGGCCGTGCCAGCCGGCGTGGGCATGACGAGCGGACCCTTGGCCATGGCCAGCCCCTGATCGACGAGCGACTGGTGCTCAGCGGTCGGAGCACCCCGGTGCATGCCTCGGACGACGAGTCCGACGAGAGCCTCCCGGGTCGCGTCGTCGAGCTGCGCTCCAGCGGCGTTCGTCATCGGGCTGCTCCTCGTCGGTCTCTCTGCACGGCGTCGGCGCAGCGGTGGGTGGGCGTGGCGGGTGACGTGTGACCGGCGCCATAGTCTCCGTTAGAGGAGGCTGGGTCAAGAAACGAGACATGTCGCCGGGGGTTGATACTCGATTGAGAGTAAAGTAAGCATGGCCTGACCGCGGTCACCGAACCGAGGGAGCACCCGGAGTGTCGACGTACGAGGACCTGGAGCTGTCGCGGCCGCGCGACGGAGTCGTGCTGCTGACTCTGTCGCGTCCGGACCGGCTCAACGCCCTGACCTTCGGCATGTTCGCCGAGCTGCGGCGGTTCTGCGAGGACGTCGCGGAGGACGACGGTGTCCGCGTGGTCGTCCTGACCGGCGCTGGCCGGGCCTTCTGCGCCGGCCTGGACCTCGACGCCGCCGCGACGCTGACCGACATGACCACCGCCGCGATGCTGCGGGGGCAGGAGTCGTGGGCCGACGCCATCACGGCGTTCCGGCGCATCCCCCAACCCGTCGTCGCTGCGGTCAACGGAGCAGCCGCCGGCGCCGGGTTCTCCCTGGCCCTCGCCGCGGACGTGCGCTACGCCTCCCCGGCGGCGAAGTTCAACGCGGCCTTCGTCAAGATCGGGCTGACAGGAGGGGACTGCGGCTCCTCCTGGGCGCTCCCGCGCGTCGTGGGGTTGGGGCACGCGACCGAGATCCTGCTGACCGGCCGCATGGTCGACGCGGAGGAGGCGGCCCGCATCGGGCTGGTCAACCGGGTCGTGCCGGCCGAGGGGCTCGTCGACGCCGCGCTGGACGTCGCCTCCCTCATGGCGGCGAACAGCCCGCTCGGCGTCCGGCTGACCAAGGCCGTCGTGCAGGCCAACGTCGACGCGCCGTCGCTGGAGCGGGCCGTCGAGCTCGAGAACCGCGGCCAGGTCCTCACCAGCCGCACCGAGGACATGGCGGAGGCGCTCCGCGCCTTCCGCGAGAAGCGCCCGCCCGTGTACACCGGCCGCTAGGAGCCTGCCCGTGGAGTTCGCCCCGTCACCGCAGGCGCAGGCGCTCGCCGACCGCCTGCAGGACTCCTCGTCACCCGGGTGCTCCCGGCCGAGCAGGAGTACGACGCGCACCGGGCCGCGGCCGGGCCGGACGAACACACGGTGCCGCCGGTGGTGGAGCGCCTGAAGTCCGAGGCCCGGGCAAGCGGGCTGTGGAACCTCTTCCTCCCGGACGTCTCCGGGCTGTCGAACGTCGAGTACGCCCCGCTGGCCGAGATCACCGGTTGGGTCGACATCCTCCCGGAGGCGGTGAACTGCCAGGCTCCGGACACCGGCAACATGGAGACGCTGCACCTGTTCGCCACGCCCGAGCAGAGGGAGCGCTCGCTGACCCCGCTGCTCGAGGGGGAGATCCGGTCGGCCTTCGCGATGACCGAGCCGCAGGTGGCGAGCAGCGACGCCACCAACATCGAGTGCTCGATCGTCCGCGACGGCGACGACTACGTCGTCAACGGCCGCAAGTGGTGGGCGTCGGGGGTCAACGACCCGCGCTCCCGGATCCTCATCGTCATGGGCAAGACCGACCCCACGGGGCCGGCGCACCGCCAGCAGTCGATGGTCCTCGTCCCGGTGGACACTCCGGGTGCGGAGGTCGTGCGGAGCCTGCCGGTGTTCGGGCGGCAGGACCAGCACGGCCACGCGGAGATCGTCTTCCGCGACGCCCGCGTGTCGGGGACGAACCTGCTCGGCACGGAGGGTGACGGCTTCACCATCGCGCAGGCCCTGCTGGGCCCCGGGCGCATTCACCACTGCATGCGCGCCATCGGCGCGGCCGAGCGGGCGCTGTCGATGATGGCGGCCAGGGCCAAGGATCGGGTGGCCTTCGGCTCGCCGCTGGCCGAGCAGGGGACGGTGCAGGCCGCCATCGCTGAGTCGCGCCTGGAGATCGAGCAGGTCCAGCTCCTCACGCTGAAGATCGCCTGGCTGATCGACCAGCACGGATCGCCGGCATCAAGGTCGCCGCGCCCCGGGTCGCGACCGCGGTCATCGACCGTGCCATCCAGGTCCACGGCGGGCTCGGCATCTGCGACGACGTCCCGCTGGCCCGCATGTGGGGGTGGCACCGGGCATGCGCATCTTCGACGGACCGGACGAGGTGCACCTGCGCACCCTGGCCAAGGCCGAGCTGCGCCGCGCATGAGCCCGGTCGCCCTCCCGACGCTGCCGTGAGAGGAGGTCCGGTGCTGGAGGCGGCCGTCCCGGTCCGGGGTGCAGCGCAGCTGGCGTACGCCGTCGACGATGTCCGCGGCGCCGCCCTCGCGTGGTCCGGCGCACCGGGGCCGGCCCCTTCTTCTCCGCGACCACCCGCCGGCGGTCGCCCAGGACGCCCGCGGGGACGCCGCCGTCTTCTGCCACACGTCGGCGTTCGGGACCGCGTCATGGCCGCCCGCACCTCCTCGGGGTCCGGCTACGCGTTCCACGACGCCCGGCACGACCTGGGCCACCTCGTCGAGGTCTACGAAGCCCACCGAGGGGGCTGCGCCGGCTGTACGACCACGTCGCGGCCGCCAGCCGGGACTGGGACGGGCGCAACCCGGTTCGTCCGCTGCCCGACCTCGGCCCCGCCGGACCGTCGGCGGAGCGACCGTGAGCCCGTCCCCGTCCCCGTCCCCGTCCCGGTCGCGGTCGCCGCGCCCGGTCCCGTACCAGCCCGGGTGGGTCCGGGAGAGGAGTGCGCGTGCAGATCACCGGCAGGAACGTGCTGGTCACCGGCGCCAACCGCGGGCTGGGGCTCGCGATCGTCGAGGCCCTGCTGGCCCGGGGCGCAGCGACGGTCTACGCCGGCGCGCGCGACCCCTCGACGCTCGACGGAGCCCGCGACCGGCTCGGCGACCGCGTCGTGGCGGTGCGCCTGGACGTGACGTCGCACGACGACCGCACGGCGGTCGTGGCGTCGTGCCCGGACGTCGACCTTGTCGTCAGCAACGCCGGCCTCGCCCCTGCCGGGCGCGTGCTCGACACCGACGAGGCGCTGGTCCGCGAGACGTTCGAGGTCAACGTCTTCGGTCCGCTCGAGCTCCTGCGCGGCCTCGCTCCCGCGCTGCGGGCCCGGACCGGCGGGGTGCTCTTCATCAACTCGCTCACCGGTCTCGTCGTCTCCCGCAGCTCACCGGTGTACGGCGCGAGCAAGGCGGCCCAGCGGATGCTGGCCGCAGCGCTGCGCGAGCAGCTGCTCGCGGACGGCGTCGTGGTCACGACCTCCCACGCCGGCTTCGTCGACACGGACATGGCGAAGGACGTGCCGTACCCGAAGGCGTCGCCCGAGGAAGTCGCCGAGCGCTCGCTCGCGGCGTGGGAGGCCGAGGCCGCGGTGGTCTTCCCGGACCGGTTCGCGGAGATGGTCGAGGACGCACTGCTGACCCGGATGCGTGAGGTCCTCGACGAGCCCCAGCGGCTGATGACCTCGCTGGTGTCGGACCTGCAGCGGGGCTGATCAGGCGAGGTCGGGATGCGGGCCGGCGACGACGCACTCCAGGTGACCGGTGCCCTGCTCGCGGTCGTCGTCGAGGTTGACGAAGACCCCGAACGTCTCGGCGTAGGCGTCTGGTCGGGCTCGGAACAGCCCCTTGGGGTCGCGGACCTCGGAGGGGGACGACACGTCCCACACCTCGCCCTCGCCGTGGTCGTCGCCGCGGTACGCACCACGGCCGAGCCCGTCGTCGAAGCCCTGCCAGTAGCCACCGCCCTGGAGGTAGACCGGCCCCCCGACGACGGTGAAGCGGAAGCGGTCGTCACCGCCGTCAGGCCGCTGCAGCGTCAGCGTGCCGGCGCGCATCCGGCGGTGACCCGGCACGAGGTCGAGGACCAGCTGCCCCGGCCCTGCGTACGACCACGGCTCGCTGCCGTCCCGGGGGAGCACGCGGCTCTCGAACATGCTGTAGCGGCCGTCGGCGTCCTGGTGCAGTTGCCAGAAGACGACGCGCTCGGGGAAGCGCACCATTACCCACTGGCGGACGGCGAAGCTGCTCTGCCCGGCCCCGGGCGGCTGCGGGGCGGCGGCCGGAGTGACCGGACCGCCCGTGCGCCCCAGGCCCCACGAGTGGTCGCGGACGCCGATCCAGCGGTCGGTCAGCTCGATGCGGCGGCCGGCCACCTCGATCCACCCCGCCACGTCGCAGCACTGGTCGTAGTTGCAACGCTGCGCGGTGAGCCGGCCGCCGGCGTAGCGCTCGACGTAGCCCTCGAGGTAGGGCTCGTGGAGGCCGGTCCACGTCACGTCGTACGCGATGCCGTAGGGGTTGGGGGCGCACGTCGTGCGCAGCCGCGCCAGCGGCTCGAGGACCTCGACGCCCAGCGGCCCGACGGTCATGTCGTCGATCGCGGGCCGGAGCCGTCGTGACCAGCGCAGGTTGTGCTGCTCGCCGTCGACGCGCACGCAGGCGTAGCCGTCCATCACGTCGTTGTTCGTGTACAGCCGCACCGCGGTGTAGAGCGAGGCGGACCCGGCGTCGTCCGAGGCCGTGAAGTAGTAGCCGTCGCTCCAGTGCGGCGAGTCGCTCGCGACGGTGTCGAACGTGCGCGCCACCTGGTGCCGCGGCCACTCGTCGGCCTTCGTCAGCCGCCCCGCCGTGCGGGCCCCGGCGGTCGGCGGCACGGGAGGCGTGGTCATGGGCCCACTAGAGCACCCGGGGACCAACTGTGCAACGACTTGTCGCACAACCTCTTGTCCGGGCCGCGCAGGCGTGCGACGTTCTGTCCCGGAGCCGCCGTCGGGCGGCCACCTCGTGGACGGAGCACAGCAGCATGCGGACCCTCGTCCTGGGAGGCACCAGCTTCGTCGGCGGCAGGCTGCTCGAGCACCTGCGAGCGGCCGGCGACGAGGTCACGCTGCTCAACCGCGGCTCCACGCCGCCGCCGGACGGCGTGGGGCAGCTCGTCGCCGACCGGAAGGACACCGCGTCCGTGCGGGCCGCCCTCGCGGGCAGCGAGTGGGACGCCGTGTACGACGTCTCGGGCTTCGTCATGGCCGCCGGCGGCTCGTCCTTCGAGGAGCTCGTCGACCTGCTCCACGGCCGCACTGGCCGCTACGTCTTCGTCTCCTCGATCATGGCGTACGCGCCCAGCGGCTTCTTCCCGTGGACCGAGCAGCAGCCGGTCCGCGACGAGCCGGCCAGCACGTACGGCGGCTTCAAGGCCTACGCCGAGCGGGTGCTGCTCGAGGCGGCCCGGGACCGCGGCTTCCCGGCCACCGTCGGCCGACCGGCCGCCATCTACGGGCCGCGCAACAACATCTACGACATGGAGGCGGCGATGTTCACGCGCCTGCGCCGCGGGCTGCCGGTGCTGCTGCCCCACGGCGGCCTCGTCACGACGTCGTACGGGCACATCGACGACCTGTGCAGCGGGCTGCTGCTGCTCGGCCGGCACGCCGCCGCGGTCGGCGAGGCGTTCAACCTGACCGGTGAGGGGGTCAGCGCCGCGCAGTACGTGCGGACGCTCGCGGACGTGGTGGGCACCGAGCCCGACGTCGTGCCGGTCCCCGACGCTGTCGTCGCGCAGCTCCCCAAGCTGGCGTTCGGCCACCTGTTCGCCGATAAGCACCACGGCGTGCTGAGCACCGACAAGGCCCAGCAGCGGCTCGGGCTGGCGCCGGCGCGGGACTTCCCCACCGGGCACCGCGAGACCTACGAGTGGCTCTGCGCGTCGCCGCTCGCCGACGTCGATACCGGGCTGGCCGACCCGCTGTGGGGCGCGGGGTTCGACCTCGCCCTCGAGCGCGACATCGCGGCGTCGCTGCGGGTGCCGGCGTGACGGTGTCGCGGGTGCCCGACGACGCCTTGTGGCGGTCCGTGGCGGCGACGCTGCGCGACGTGGTCGCACCGGGCCTGCGTCCCGGGCACGAGCTCGACACCGTGGTGCAGCTCCAGGGCCTCGCCGCCTACGCCGCGTCTCGGCCGGCGGACCGGGGAAAGCAGCGCGCCCGACGGCTCGGTGAGGTGCTGGGCGCGCCGGGACTCGAGCTGCCGCAGGCACTGCAGGCGGCGTCGGACCTGCTCGTGGCCGCGGTCGAACAGCCGGCGGAGGCCGGAGCGCGGGCCCAGCTCCTGCGGGTAGAGCTGGTGGCGCAGCTCGACGAGGACGCCGCCGAGGCCGCCCCGCTGCTCGAGACGTTCTCGGGGCACCCGGCGACCGACGTCGAGCCGGTTGAGCGCCGGGTGCCCGACGACGAGCGGGCGGCACTGACCGCGTGGTTCGCCGAGGCTCTGGGGGGTCCGGCTCCCGTCGTCCGCGCGCTCGTGCTCTCGGGCGGCCACTCGCGCCGGATGCTGGTGCTGGACGTCGACGGCCCGGGTGGGCGCGAGTCCTTCGTCGTGCGCGTGGAGCAGGGCGGCACCTTCGGCACGGACGGGACGCTGGAGGCCGAGGCCATGCGGGCCCTGGCCATGGCCGGGGGGCCGGTCGCCCCCGTGCGGTGGATCGAGCGCGACCCGCGGGCGCTCGGCCACCCGTTCTTCGTCATGGACCTGGTGCCCGGCGCGTCCGCCGTCGACGACGCCGCCCTCGAGGCCTTCCTGCACGCGCTGCACGCCGTGCACCAGGTGGACCCGCGAGCGCTGGCCGGCAGCCTCGGCCCGGTGCCGTCGCCGGAGGACGCGGTGCAGGCCCAGGTCGACCGCTGGCTCGGCGTCTACCGCGAGTCCTCGGCGACGGCCGTGCCGCTGCTCGAGGAGGCGGCGGCCTGGCTGCACCGCCACCTGCGGCCCACCGGTCCGGTCGCGGTCGTCCACGGTGACCCCGGCCCGGGCAACTTCCTGCACGAGTCCGGCGTCATCACCGCGCTCACCGACTGGGAGTTCGTGCACTACGGCGAACCGGCTGAGGACTGGGCCTACTTCGCCACGCTGCGCAGCCGCAAGCTGCGCAGCTCCGACACCTGGTACGCCGACATCGCCGAGGCGGTGGGCGTGCGCCACGACCGTGCGACCTGGCACGCGTGGGAGGTGTTCAACCAGTTCAAGGGGGCGTGCGCCAACCTGACTGCGCTGCGGCTGTTCGCCGAGGGGACGGTCACCACGCCCAACCTCCTGGCCATCGGCACGGCGGTGCACACCCGCTTCCTGCGCCAGCTCGCCGACCTGGTGGGCGAGAGCCGCGGGTGAGCGTCGACGATCGCGTGGACCCGCGCGTGGCGCAGACCCGCCGGGCGGTCTACGCCGCGGCGCTCGCGGTCATCGCCGAGAGCGGCGTGCAGGCGGCCACGGTCGAGCGCATCTCGGAGCGCGCGGGCGTCGCGCGCAGCACCGTCTACCGCCGCTGGCCGAGCCTGGCACAGCTGTACTACGAGGCGTTCGGGCAACTGGCCCGGCGCACGAGCCAGCCGGTGCGCGGCGACACCCCGGTCGAGCTGCTGCGCTACCTGCAGGACTACGCCGACCGCCTCAACGACGACACGTACTGCTCGGTCCTGGTCGCCCTGCTCGACGCCGCCTGGCGCGATCCGGAGCTCGCCCAGGTCCGCGGCACGCTGTTCGACGAGAGCTCGTCGCGGGCGGCTGCCATCGTGGACGCAGGCGTGGCGTCCGGCCGGCTGCGTCCCGACCTCGACCGGCGGCAGGTGCTCGACGCCGTTGTCGCGCCCTTCCTGTACCGCCGGGTCGTCGAGCAGCAGTGGCTCTCCCGCGCGGACGTGCGCCGACTGCGCGACGACGTGCTCGCGCGGTTTGGCGCGCCGGGGTGACCGGCGTCAGCCCTGGAGCGAGCGCTCCCGCGCGCCGCCGTCGTGGAAGTCGACCTCGTGGACGACGAGGTCGTCCCGGAAGACCACGAAGCTCATCCCGGGCACGCTCCAGCGACGGCCGGAGGTCCCCGCTCCGAAGCGGTCGTCGTGGACGGTGGCGGACATGGTCCAGGTGAGGGCGAGCCCGTCGTCCCGGCTCCACCACTCCCCCGAGGGGACGAGCTCGAGGTCCGGCCAGTGCTCCAGGCCGCGGGCGAAGTAGGCGCGGATCGCCTCCCAGCCGTGGTACGCCCCGCTGATGGAGTCGTCGAGGACGGCGTCGGGATGCAGCAGCGCCCGCGGAGCGTCGGGGTCGCCGCTGGACCAGGCCTGGAACAGCCGTGTGACGAGGTCCTTGCGCCGTTCGTCGATGTCGCCCACGCGGCCCGCTCCTCGCTCGTCGGTCCCGCGGACGGTATTGGTAACTGGAGAACAAGTCGAGTTACAGTCGGACCTCACCGGCACTCGGAGGTTGCGATGACGTCTCGCCAGGAGCTGTACGTCGGAGGTCGGTGGCAGGCACCGGTCGGCGAGGGGCGGATCGACGTCCACGAGGCCGCCACCGGAGAGGTGATGGCGACGGTCCCGTC
>JAABUS010004895.1_pt1 | contig 18512 bp, 15 predicted proteins | sample 5560161 | NCBI WGS metagenome assembly JAABUS01 (sample SAMN10711885, study PRJNA513376) | rock metagenome | isolation source: Antarctica rocks | place: Antarctica: Victoria Land, Trio Nunatak nord | collected 2016-01-04 | reverse complement strand
GCAGCTCCGCGGTCGGCACGCTGGTGGAGCGCACGACGCGATTTACGACGCTGCTGCACTTGCCGCCCATGGACGGCCACGGCTGCGGGCCGCGCATGAAGAACGGGCCTGCGCTCGCCGGACACGGCGCCGAGGCGGTGCGCGACGCCATTGCGCGCACGATCACCGGCTTGCCACAGGAACTCCGACGGTCGCTGACCTGGGATCGGGGGCAGAGATGAGCCAGCACGCCCGGCTGCGGATCGACACGGGTGTTGCGGTCTACTTCTGCGATCCGCACAGCCCGTGGCAGCGCGGCACGAACGAGAACACCAACGGGCTGCTGCGCCAGTATTTCCCGAGAGGCACCGACCTGAGCGCACACAGTGCCGACGACCTCGCCGCGGTAGGCGCGGCCCTCAACACCAGGCCGCGCAAGACCCTGGGTTGGAAAGCGCCCGCAGAGGCCTTTGACCGGGCGCGGCGATCGGTTCACGCTGGTGTTGCGACGATCGGTTGAACCCGGGCAATACGTGTCGATCCGTTACACCGAACGTCTTGCAGAAGCGGGCATTGAGCCCTCCGTGGGCAGCGTCGGTGACAGCTACGACAATGCCTTGGCGGAGAGCATCAACGGCCTCTACAAGACCGAGGTGATCCGAAGACGGGGTGCGTGGCGATCACTGGAGGGGGTAGAGTTGGCCACCCTGGATGGGTCGAGTGGTTCAACAACCGCCGCCTACTCGAACCGATCGGACATGTGTCTCCCGCTGAAGCCGAAGCGCGATACTATGCCGAACTTGAGACACTCCCGACGGCGGCGTGACTCAATGAAATTAGCCTCCGACAAACCCGGCACGGTTCACTCGCCGCTCCCGTCCCCGTTGACCTCGCCGCCTAAGCCACCCAACCATCACCCCGCTGGAAGCATGCCGCTCAGCCAATTTCCACACAAGTCGCTACGGCACCGCAAGGTCCAAGTAGGCGGGGGTGGCCATCGGATTGTTTGGCTAAGGTGGAATTGCGAGGCTCTCACCCGAACCGATGAGGACCCGATGACCGAGGACAGACTACAGCTGGCCGAGCTTTTGGCCAAAGCCGGAGATGGCGACTTCCTGCGCAGCGTGGCGGAGGCCGTGGTGCAGTTGCTGATGGAGACGGATGTGGACGGGCTGATCGGCGCTGGACGCCATGAGCGCAGCACCGAGCGCCAGATGTATCAAAACGGCTACCGGGACCGAACGCTCGACACGCGCCTGGGCAGCCTACAACTCCGCATCCCCAAGCTGCGGCAGGGCAGCTACTTTCCGCCGTTCCTGGAGCCGCGCAAGACGTCGGAGAAGGCCCTGGTGGCTGTCATCCAGGAGGCCCGCGCAAATCCATCGGATTTCGCTGGGATCAGCGGCGTCTCGACCCGGCGCGTGGACGACTTGGTGCAGGCGATGGGGCTGGCAGGCGTCGGCAAGAGCACGGTTTCCAAGCTGTGCAAGGACATCGACGACCGGGTGAGTGCCTTTCTCGATCGCCCCCTGGTTGGCGACTGGCCCTACCTCTGGCTGGACGCCACCTACCTCAAGCAGCGCGAGGGCGGGCGGATCGTTTCTGTCGCGGCGATAGCTGCTGTGGCGGCGAACACAGAGGGCAAGCGGGAAATCGTGGGGCTGCATATCGGTCCGAGCGAGGCCGAGGCGTTTTGGGCGACGTTCCTCAAGAGCCTGGTCCGCCGCGGCCTGCGCGGCACGAAGCTGGTCATCTCCGACGCGCACGAGGGGCTGAAGGTCGCCATACGTCGGGTCATGGGGGCGTCCTGGCAGCGCTGCCGCGTCCACTGGATGAGGAACGCTCTGGCCTACGTGCCCAAAGCGCAGCAAGGCATGGCGGCGGCAGCCCTGCGCCAGGCCTTCCATCCAGCCCGACCGGACGAACGCCAGCCAAACGCTGCGCCACGTGACCGGCCAGCTCCGGGCCAAGTGGCCCAAGCTCGGGACGCTCATCGACGACAGCGAAGCCGACGTGCTGGCGCACATGGACTTCCCCGCCCAGCACCGGACCAAGATCCACTCGACCAACCCGATCGAGCGCTTGAACAAAGAGGTGAAGCGCCGCGCCGACGTCGTCGGCATTTTCCCCAACGAGGGATCGATCATACGCCTGATCGGCGCCGTGCTGCTGGAGGCCAACGACGAGTGGCAAACCCAGCACCGCTACATGCAGACCGAGGCCATGACAGAACTCGCGACCCCGCTGATCGACGCCGTGCCCACCCAGATTTCCACCGCAGCCGCATGATCCACGGCCACCTCAACCTACACCCAATTTCCACCACGTTGACGGACGCTATCTCTCCAAACGTCCTGGAACTCGGCAATGACCCCAGCGCCTACGGACTTCGCGTGCAGATCGACTGCCGCGCGTTGGGCATCCAGCCCAAGCCCGGACTGGCCCTGCTTGTCGGTGCTGACGCGGTAGTAGGCGACAAAGGCGCGGATCGGGATTGCGATAAGATTAAATTCTTATTATAGATTATAGTCCTACCTTTATCCTACCTGTCCTTCCTCGTCCAGACGGTACAAACGGCGGTTTGTACCGTTACAGGCCGCATGAAGCTGGGGTGGGACCACCCCCAGCGGTATCAATGCGCCAAAGTGCGGGTCGTGAGAACCGGCAGGAAGGGAGCCGCCCGCAACGCAACTGCAGCACGGCTGACTTCAGACACTGGCCGGCTTGGCATCATCGCCCGGGTCAACCCGCGCGACACGGAGTGGCATCTGCCAGACGCCGCAACCTCGTCGGACATCCGTTTTCACGGCGGCAGATTCGGAGTGTGGACGGCGTCGCCCCTCATGGCACGGTACGGTGGTGATGCTGCTCATCAGCATTCTTGAGCGGCTCCTTGATGATAACACCTGCACCGAGCCACGCTCAGGCTAGGTCGCGGGGCAGAGCCAACCTAAGCGTTTGCAGCGACTTCTTCACTCCTGTTAGAGGCTCCATGCCCATGTCCTCCATCTCGAGGCTTACCGGGCCATCGTAGCCGATCAAGCGGGCGACCGCGAAGAACTCCTTCCAGTATTGCACGTCGTGCCCGTGCCCGAGCGCGACGTAGTTCCAAGAGCGTTTGGCAATCTCATCCATGCGATAGGTGTCGATCAGACCGTTGGCCTCGACCAAGGTTCGTTCCAGCCGCACGTCCTTGGCGTGCATATGGTGGATCGTGCCACCGAGATACCGGACGGCGGCGATCGGTTCTCCGCCCATCCAGAAGTGGTGGGAGGGATCGAAATTCATGCCGATCACGGGGTCCACGTGCTCGCGCAGGCGCAGCATGTTGGCGGGATTATGGATCATGGTGTGGCCAAGGTTCTCGATGGCCACCTTGATCCCGCAACTCTTGGCCAGGTCCGCCGCCTTGCGCCAATAAGGGATGAGGCACGCATTCCATTGATAGTCGAGCGCCTGGTCGTCCTCCGGCAGGATCACGTGGGTGATCCAGTTCGGCATTTCGTCCTTCGGGCTGCCGCCGGGAAGGCCGGACATCATCACCACGGTCTTGACGCCGAGCTTCTCGGCAAGCCGGAACGTCTTTTCGACCACCGCGGCGTGTCGCTCGCCGCTTTCACCGGGGTGAAGCTGGTTTCCCGAGCAGTTGAGGGCCGCGATCGACAGGCCGCGCTGGGAGATGGCGTCCTTATACGCGGTGCGCGCCACCTCGCTGCCGAGCAGTTCGTCGAGATTGAGATGCGGCGCATTCGACCAGTTGCCGCAACCGAGCTCGATCGCCTCGACGCCGAGCTGCGAGACGGTATCCAGCATCTCCTCGAAAGAGAGGTAACCGAGAATGTCGGTCACCAGGCTCATCTGCATCATGCGGTCGAACTCCGGGCAGGATTGCGAAAAGACAGCGTGGAGGGAAGGACTGGCCCGTCCCGGTGGCCTACAACCAGTCGACCATCAAGACTGGCCGCCTGCAGCAACGGTCCAGGACTTCTGCCAATCGGCGGCATCAGCGGTTTACATAGTTCTCCATGTTGTTGGGAGTTGTTTGGTCGCGGGATAAGGTGACGCGGGTTGAGTTTGAAGATATCGGGGGTTGTCGTCCAGGCGTGACAGACGGTTTCGAAAAGGCTGGCCTGGAAGGCTGACAGTCGGTTTTCCATCACAAGCGGCACGGAGTGCGCCCACCTTGACACGCCTGTCGGACGCGACGCTTGCCCATCTGCCGCCCGGCATCGGCCGGCCCGGCTACGACCGTACCGCGATGCAGGCTGGCATCGTTCACCTGGGGACAGGTGCGTTCCATCGTGCGCATCAGGCGGTGGTGGCAGACGCCGCGCTGCGTGCCGGCGACCGGCGCTGGGGCGTTATCGGCGCCAGCCTGCGCAGCCCCGCCACACGGGACGCATTGGCGCCGCAAGATGGTCTCTATGCGCTCAACCTGCGCGGCGAGACGGACAGATACGCTGTCATCGGCAGCATCGGCCGCATCCTGGTCGCGCCGGAGGACCCGGCTGCCCTGCTGGCCGCGATGGCGCATCCGGCCGTCCGCATCATAAGCCTGACCGTGACGGAGAAGGCGTACTGCCTGCACCCCGCGACCGGCTTGCTCGACGAGGCGCACATAGACATCCAGCACGACCTCTCGCACCCCCACGCGCCGCGCTCCGCGCCAGGATTCCTCGTCGCGGCACTCGCCCGAAGGCGCGCGGCGGGCCTGCTGCCGCCGACCGTGCTGTGCTGCGACAACCTGCCCCGCAACGGCGTGACGCTGCACCGGCTGCTGGCTCGCCTGGGCGCGCAAAACGATCCGAGCCTGGGCGCGTGGATTGCGGACGAGGTCGCTTGCCCCAACACGATGGTGGATCGCATCGTGCCGGCCACGACGGACGCCGACCGCGCCCGTGTCGCCGCGGCCCTTGGAATGGAGGACGCCTGGCCCGTGGTGGCCGAGCCGTTCCTGCAATGGGTGATCGAGGACCGCTTCACTGCGGGCCGCCCAGACTTCGAGGCCTATGGCGCCGCGCTGGTGTCAAACGTCGCGCCGTTCGAGACGATGAAGCTGCGCATGCTGAACGCCGCCCACTCCGCCATCGCCTACCTGGGCTTGCTGGCCGGGGATGCGACGGTGGCTGACGCTGTGCAGGACCCTGGTCTTGGCGCCTTCGTGCGCGGGCTAATGCGGGACGCCGCACAAACCCTGTCGGTACCGCCAGGCACAGACGTTTCGGGATATGGACAGGCGCTGATGGAACGCTTCGCCAATCCCGCGTTGCGGCACCGAACGGCACAGATTGCCCTGGACGGCTCGCAGAAGCTGCCGCCGCGGCTGCTGGATGCAATGCGGGACCGGCTGGACCAGGACCTGCCCGTGGCGCGGCACGCGATGGCCGTCGCGGCGTGGATGCAGCACATCGCCACGTCCCCTATTGTGCAGGACCCGCTGGCGGATACGCTGGCGCGTGCGGTCCACGGCTGCGGCCCGGCGGCACTGCTCGACGTGGCGGCGGTGTTCGGCGATCTGGCGACCCGCCCAGGGGCGCGCGACGCGATCATTGCGGCGCTCGCCCTGCTGCAACAGGCCGGCCCGCGCCGGGCTCTGCTGGGGCTGGGCGCTGAGTGACGGGTCGTCACGTGTTCTCGCGCGTGTGCAGGGTAAACGGAATTTCGCTCGGCTGCAGTTCCGGTTCGAACATGCCGAGGTGCTTCAGCAATCTCTCGACCGCCCGCTGAGCCTGCAATTCGGGCGCTTGGTCGATCGCCAGGGTCATTATTTGCTCGCGCAGCAGCATGGCACTGGCCTCGGTCAATTCATGACCCACGAACGCGACCTGTCCGGCATGGCCGCTCTCACGAATGGCCGCTGCCACGGCCCGGTTCGCGCCGCCGGTGTTGTAGATCGCGGCTAGGCTGGGCGCCGTCCAGAGCGCCCGGCTCACCAAACGGTAGCACGCATCGCGGTCGTCATGCCCGTGCAGCACCCGCAGCATCGACATCGACGGCGCATACTCCCCCAGCCCCGCCTCGAAGCCGGCGAGCCGCTCCTTATGCGCGCGGTAGCCAAGGCTGCTCGTCAACACGAGGGCGGCGCCCTCGCCCCGTGCGGCCAAGGCGGCGAACAGCGCCGCCGTGCGTCCCGCGCGGGTATGGTCGATCCCGACATAGGCCAGGCGCGGCGCGGTGGGCAGATCGGTCGTGAGGCAGATGACCGGCAGGCCGCGCCGGGCAAGACCGCCGATCGCCTCCAGGATGGCGCAGTGCTCCTCGCAGTAGAGGATCACCCCGTCGGCCGCGCTCTCGCGGATGCGCCGGGCGACGAGTCGCGGCTTCGCCTGGTCAAGCGTGCTGCGCTGTATGATGACGGAGCGGTCGAGCGTTGCCGCGATGCGCATGAACGCCTGCTGCAGCCGCGCGCAGAACGGCGTCTCCAAACGCGCCAGCAGGACGTCGAGCCGAAGCTTGCGTGCGTAGGGCGACGGCAGCGTGCGGCGCAGCCCGAGTGCGCGCGCCGCTTCGATCACGCGGCGCGCCGTGTCCACGTGCACGCTCCCGCGCTCGTTCAGCACACGGTCCACGGTTGCGATGCCGACTCCGGCACGCGCCGCCACGTCCTGCATCCCGGCGTGCCGCCGATTGGCCTGCTCGCCTCCGGCCATGCCTTCTTCGCCTCCTGATTACGGATACTGACAGACTAGCGCATGATGGAAACCCATCAAGCACCCGTTGGAAAGGAGTCGGCCCAGCGGCCGGTGCTCGCTACTGATACAAGGAAGGGATGCCTTGCCGGCGACGACCTCCCAGTGACTCGGCAAAGGACGTCCAATGGAGGGACGATCGTGAAGATTGCTTTGGACCCCTACATGCACCGCCATCTGTCCCTGACCGAGCTGCCTCGGCTGGCGGCGGAGTTGGGCTACGAATATATCGAGCTCTCGCCGCGCGCCGACTTCCTGGATTGGTGGGTGCATCCGCGCGCCTACCCCGAGCGGCTGCAAGAGTTCAAGCGGGCGCTCAGCGACCACGGGGTCAAGCTCGCCTCGCTGCTGCCGATGTACCGCTGGGCCAGCCCGGACGAGGCGGAGCGCCAGGCCGCCATGCGCTACTGGAAGGTCGCCATCCAGATCGCGGTCGAGCTCGGCTGCGACACGATGAACTCCGAGTTCGGCCGCGGGCCCTCGCCCGGCGGCTCCGGCCAATGCTCCTGCTGCATGGGCACAGGCGGCACGACCGAGACGTGCGAGGCGAGCTTTTGGAAATCGATGGACGAGCTGGTGCCGATCTTCGAGCGGGAGGGCGTCAACCTGCACATCGAGCCGCACCCCGAAGACTTCGTCGAGACCCTGCATCCGGCCGTGGACATGATCCGGATGATCGGTTCCAAAAACGTCAAATTCCTGTACTGCGCCCCGCATACGTTCTATTTCGGCGACGACATGGCCGCGATGATACGAGATGCCGCGCCCGTGCTGGCGCATGTTCACGTCGCTGACACGTTCAACCACAAGGCCTCGTCGGGCCTGCGCTACATCGTGAACCCGCCGGGCTCGCAGGCGCGGGTGCACCAGCACCTGAACATCGGCCAGGGCGAGGTCGATTGGGACGTGTTCTTCAAAACCCTGCACGAGGTCGGGTTCGACGGCATCGTGACGAGCTGCGTCTTTGCCTGGGAGGAGCGCGCCGTCGAGTCCTCGCGCTTCATGCGGCAGGAAATCCAGCGCTACGTGGACAAGTACTGGGGTGCGGCTCGCTAAAACAATAGAAACCATGCAAGGGGGGGGCGACACATGGCGGTGAATGTCGGGGTGATCGGCGTGGGCATGATTGGGCAGGACCACGTCCGCCGCCTGACCACGGTGCTGTCGGGCAGCGCAGTCGTCGCGGTCACGGACGTGAGCACCGAGCGCGCGCAAAGCGTGGCGGACAGCGTGCCGGGCGCGCGGGTGCATGCGACCGGGCAGGACCTAATCCATGACAACGCCGTCGATGCGGTCGTCGTCGCCTCGTGGGGGCCGACCCATGAGGACTACGTGCTCGCCTGCATCGCGGCCGGCAAGCCGGTGTTCTGCGAGAAGCCGCTGGCGACCACGCAGGAGGCGTGCCTGCGCATCGTCGATGCCGAGGCGGCGCATGGCCGGCGCCTCGTGCAGGTCGGCTTCATGCGCCGCTACGACCCGGCCTACTGCGCGCTGAAAGCGGTCGTGGACAGCGGCGCGATCGGCACGCCGCTGCTGGTCCACTCCGTCCACCGCAACCCCTCGGTCCCCGCGCACTACACCGGCGACATGCTGATCAACGACACGGCGGTGCACGACATCGACCTGGTGCGCTGGCTGCTGAGAGACGAGGTCGTCGCCGCGTCGGTGCTGACGCCGCGCCGCAACAGCCGGGGCGGCGCGCTGCCGGACCCGTTGCTGATGATTCTCGAGATGGCTGGCGGCGCGCTGGTGGACGTCGAGCTCTCGGTCAACATCGCCTACGGCTACGACATCCGCGGCGAGGTCGTGGGCGAGACCGGCACGGCAGCGCTCGCCGAGGGCAATCCGGTGGTGGTGAAGCGGGAGGGCGCGTTCAGCGGCCGGGTGCCGGGCGACTGGCGGGAGCGTTTCCTCCGTGCCTACGACATCGAGTTCCAGGAGTGGCTCGGCGCTGCGGCGCAGGGCGGCGCCACCGGGCCGAGCGCCTGGGACGGCTATGCCGCGACCGCGGTCACCGACGCCGGCCTCGCCGCATTGCGCACCGGCACACGCACGGCCGTGCCGTTGCGGGAGCGCCCTGCCCTGTACGCGAGCCCGTCATAAGCCGCCTGCACGGCAAAGAAAAACGAATGCAAGGAGAAAACCCAATGACCCGAAACTCTTTGCTGGCCGCCTGTGCGGCAACGCTGCTTTTCGCCGCGCCCGCGATTGCCAAACCCGTCAAGGTCGGCGTAACGCTGTCGCGCTTCGAGCATTTATTTCTGGTGAAGGTCCACGACGCCATCCAGCAGCAGGCCCGTGCCATGGGTGACGTGGAGGTCCAGTTCGAGGACGCACAAGGCGACGTCGGCCGGCAGATGAGCCAGGTGCAGAACTTCATCGCCCAGGGCGTGGACGCCATCATCGTCAACGCGGCCGACACCTCCGCCACCCGCGGCATGACCAAGATGGTGACGCAGGCCGGCATCCCGCTGGTCTATGTCAACCTTGGCCCGAGCCTCGACGAGAAGCTGCCGCCGAAGGTGGCCGTGGTGGTGTCGGACCACGTGGTCTCGGGCCGGCTTGAGATGGAGGGACTGGCGAAGTGCATGCACGACAAGGGGAGCATCGCAATCATGCTGGGCGAACTGGCCAGCAACGCGACTCAGGAGCGCACCGCCGGGAACAAGGCGGTCATCGCCAGCCACCCAGCCATCAAGGTCGTCCAGGAGCAGTCGGCCAACTACCAGCGCAACCAGGCGATCGACCTGATGAGCAACTGGATCACCAACGGCGAGAAGATCGACGCGGTGGCCGCCAACAACGACGAGATGGCGATCGGCGCGATCTACGCCATGCAGCAGGCCGGCATCTCGCCCAAGAATGTCTGCATCGGCGGCATCGACGCGACCCCCGATGCGCTCGCCGAGATGAAGAAGGGCAACCTCGCCGTGACGGTGTTCCAGGACGCCACCGGGCAGGGCAAGGGTGCGGTGGAGGCCGCCGTCAAGCTGGCCCGGGGCGAGCTTGTCGAGCCGTTCGTGCTAATCCCCTACGAGCTCGTGACGCCTGAGAACATGCAGTCCTACATGAACCGCTGAACCCGGACAGGGCACCCCAGTAAGGCTCGGGCCAGTGAGACTCGGGCGGGTTCCTGCCCGTGCCGCATTTGCTCATCGAGGCCATGCGCGCGAGCCAGGACGCCCGTAGCGAGCAGAAGAACCAGGGACTCGGCCAGATGGAGGGTTTGCAGCGCACCGCCGAAACCCTCCTTGAAGCAGCAAACCGGCCGTGAGGCAGCAGATCGGCGCTAGAACCGCATGCAGCGGCGGATCTGCCGCTTACCGATCAAGGAACTCTTTGTAGTTCTGCGGCGTGACCAGCTCGTATGGGATGATGTCCCGCGCCGCGACCTTCTCGCCGCGTACCATCTTCAGCGCATTGTCCAGCGCGCGCTGGCCCTGGCCCTTGGCGTTTTGGAACACCGTCACCGCCAACTCGCCCTTGGCAACGGTGGCGAGCGCGTCCGGCGTCGCGTCCACGCCGCCCACGGCGATCTTCTGCGGCGAGAGTCCGGCCTGGCGCATGGCGATCAGCGCGCCGAGCGCCATCTCGTCGTTGTTGGAGGCGAGGGCGTCGATCTTGGCGCCTTTGGAGATCCAGTTGCTCATCAGGTCGATCGCCTTGCCCCGCTCCCAATTGGCGGTCTGCTCCTCGACCACCTTGATGCCGGGGTTCTGCGCCAGGACCTCCTTCACTCCCGCGGTACGGCCTCGCGTGGCACCGTTGGCGAGGTCGCCCAGCATGATGGCGAGGTTGCCTTTGCCGCCCATCCGCTTGGCCAGCTCGGTCATCTGCAGGCGTCCGGCCAGCAGGTCGTCCGACGCCACCACGACCACCTTGCCCGCAAACTCCGTCTCGTCCGGCTGCCGGTTCACATAGACCAGCGGAATGCCGGCCTGGTACGCGGCCTGGGTCACGGCCTTCGTGGCCGAGCTGTCCACCAGGTTGACGATGATCGCGTCCACCTTCTGCGAGATGAAGTTCTGCACCTGGCTGAGCTGGCGGCCAACGTCGCCCTGCGCGTCCTCGAACTGGATGCTGACGTCCGGCGTCGCCTTTGCATGGTCGGCCACCGCCTCGCGCAGCAGCGTCAAGAAGTTGTCGTCAAATAGCGCCATGGACACGCCGACCGTGGTCTTGGCCATCGCCGGCACAGCAATCAGCATCGCGGCCACGCAGGCCGCCAGCAACCGTTTCATCGCTTGTCGCCTCCCTCGTTGATCCTTTCGGCCGGTCGGATGCAAACCGTCCGGCGGCGCTGGCAGCTTTCAGCGAAACACTCGCGGAAATCCATCGCAAATCCAGCTTGCATGGAAAATAAATTCTGTCATAGGGTGTTTCTAGAATAAAAGCCTGGCAAGGCGCATGACGGGGGAGGCGACGGCAGGATTGATCCAATCCGCAGCCTAAGCGCGAACGCCCTTTAGCGGCCGGCTCGGAACGGAGGGAATTGGCCATGCCGGCGTCGCCGCATTTTGCCCTGAACCACATGGTGGCGCCGAGCCGCTCGTCCCTCGGGCTGATGCAGCTCGCGCGCTCGCTGGGCTTGGACAGGATCGAAATCCGCAACGACCTGCCGGGAGTGGCGATGCAGGACGACACGCCGGCGGCTCAAGTGCGGCGCGAGGCCGAGCAGACCGGCGTTGCGATCCTTTCCATCAACGCGCTGCAGCGGTTCGATGCGTGGAACGACGCACTGGCGGCGGAAGCGGCGGCGCTGGCCGCCTACGCGCGCGACTGCGGCGCCGCGGCGCTCGTGCTCTGTCCCACGAACGCGGTCGATGACCTGCGCGGAGACACCCGTCGGCGCGACGACCTGCGCACGGCGTTGCGGGAGCTGATGCCGATCCTGTCGGACTGCGGGGTGCGCGGCCTGGTGGAGCCGCTGGGCTTCGCCGAGTGCGCGCTACGTCGCAAGCGCGACGCCGCCGACGCGATCGAGGCTGTCGGCGGTGATGGCGCATTCAGCATCCTGCACGACACATTCCACCATTTCGTCGCCGCGGAACAAGAGAGCTTCCCCGAGCTGACCGGCTTGGTCCATGTTTCCGGCGTCGAGAACCCGGCCCTCGCGCGCGAGGATCTGCGCGACATGCACCGGGTGCTGGTCGGCGAGGCTGACGTCCTTGGCAACATCGAGCAAATCCGGCGCCTCCTGCGCGGCGGCTACGCGGGACCGCTCTCTTTCGAGCCGTTCGCTGCGCAGGTGCACGCGTTGGCGGACCCGGCCGACGCCCTGCGGGAGAGCATGGCGGCGATCCGCGCGGGCCTCGACGGTCGAACGTAGTCGCGAGAGGAAGCGCCCATGCCCGACCACTCTCCCGGCGTCCCCGACTACCTCTTGGAGGTCGTCGGCGTTTCCAAGCAGTTCCCGGGCGTGAAGGCGCTCGACGACGTCACGCTGCGGCTGCGGGCCGGCGCGGTGCACGCGCTCATGGGCGAGAACGGCGCCGGGAAGAGCACCCTGATGAAGATCATCGCCGGCTTGATGCTGCCCAGCGCCGGCGAGATCCGGGTGCGCGGCCAGGTCTGCGCCTTCGCCGGGCCGCGCGACGCGCTGGGCCGCGGCATCGCGATGATCCACCAGGAGCTGAACCTGGTGCCCGGCATGACTGTCGCCGAGAACATCTGGGTAGGACGCGAGCCGCTCGGCCGGCTGGGCTTCGTGGACCATGGCGCGCTGCGCCGGAACACCGCCGACCTGCTCGCCCGGCTCGGCATCCCGCTCGATCCCGAGGCGCTGGTGGGCGACCTCGCCGTTGCCAACCAGCAGATGGTGGAGATCGCCAAGGCGGTCTCCTATGATTCGAGCGTGCTCATCATGGACGAGCCGACCTCGTCGTTGACCGAGCGGGAGGTGGACCACCTGTTCCGCATCATCCGCCAGCTCCGCTCCGAGGGGAAGGCGATCGTCTATATCACCCACAAGATGAACGAGGTGTTCGCCATCGCCGACGAGGTGTCGGTGTTCCGCGACGGGCGGCACGTCGCGACGGACGCGGCCTCGGCGTTCGACCAAGGCAAGCTGATCTCGCTGATGGTCGGGCGCGAGCTGACCCATCTGTTCCCGAAGGGCGAGACGAACATCGGCGAGGTGGTGCTGCAGGTGCGCGACCTGGCGCTGGAGGGCGTGTTCTCCGGGGTGTCGTTCGACCTGCGGCGCGGCGAGATCCTGGGCCTTGCCGGGCTGGTCGGCGCGGGGCGCACCAACGTCGCCGAGACCGTCTATGGCGTGACGCCGGCGACCGCGGGCGAAATCCGGGTGCGGGGCAGCACGGCGCGGATCAACAGCCCGCGGCAGGCCATGTCGCACGGCATGGCGCTGCTGACCGAGGACCGCAAGGCGACCGGGCTTTTTCTGATGCTGTCCGTGCTGGAGAACATGCAGGTCGCCTCGGTGCGCGACTACTGCGCCGGCGGTTTCGTGCGGCAGGATGCGCTGAGCGCCAGTTGCGACGGGATGAGCGAGAAGTTGCGCGTGAAGACGCCGAGCCTTGACGAGACCATCGAGAACCTGAGCGGCGGCAACCAGCAGAAGGTGCTGATCGCACGCTGGCTGATGACCTCGCCGGGCATCTTGATCCTCGACGAGCCGACCCGCGGCATCGACGTGGGCGCCAAGGCGGAGATCCACCGGCTGATGTCGGCGCTCGCCGGGCAGGGGCTCGCGATCCTCATGATCTCGTCCGAGCTGCCGGAAATCCTCGGCATGAGCGACCGGGTTATGGTGATGCACGGGGGCCGGGTCAGCGGCTTCCTCGACCGCGCGGAGGCGACGCAGGAAAAGATCATGGAGCTGGCCGCGCGCTGACGCGGCTGGACAGGGGGGGAGAGCAACAATGACAGCCATCGCCGAAAGCGGCGTTATCGCCAAGCCGGGCGCACGCCGCCGCAAGCTGCCGGTCGAGGTCAGCATCATCCTGGTTCTGCTGGGCATGGGCCTGATCTTCGAGCTCCTGGGATGGTCGCTGCGCGGCCAGAGCTTCCTCGGCAACCCGCAGCGCCTGCTGATCATCATCCTGCAGGTTTCGACGGTGGGGCTGCTGGCGGTGGGCGTCACCCAGGTGATCATCACCGGCGGCATCGACCTGTCCTCGGGGTCCGTGGTGGCGCTTTCGGCGATGGTGGCGGCGAGCTTCGCGCAAGAATCTGGCTATGCGCGGGCCGTGTTCCCGTCGCTCACCGGCCTGCCGGTCGTCGTGCCCGTGCTCGCTGGCCTCGCCGTCGGCGGCATCGTCGGCGCCATCAACGGATCGCTGATCACGCTCGGGCGCCTGCCGCCGTTCATTGCGACGCTGGGCACGATGGTGACGGCGCGCGGCCTGGCGCGCTTCTACACCCACGGCCAGCCGGTCAGCATGCTGGAGGACTCGTTCGACGCCATCGGCAGCGGCGCCAACCCGGTGCTGATCTTCATCGCGGTGGCGGCGGTGTTCCACGTGGCGCTGCGCTACACGCGCTATGGCAAGTACACCTACGCGATCGGCGGCAACATGCAGGCGGCGCGCGTATCCGGCATCGACGTCAATCGCCATCTGATCATGGTTTACACCGTGGCCGGAATGCTGGCTGGGCTGGGCGGCATCATCACCGCCGCGCGTGCCACCAGCGGGCAGGCCGGCATGGGAATGTCCTACGAGCTGGACGCCATCGCGGCGGCGGTGATCGGCGGCACGAGCCTGTCCGGCGGCGTGGGGCGGATCACCGGCACGGTGGTCGGCACGCTGATCCTAGGGGTGATGACCAGCGGCTTCACGTTCCTGGGCGTGGACGCCTATATCCAGGACATCGTGAAGGGCCTCATCATCATCGCGGCCGTCATGGCGGACCAATATCGCCGGCGTGGCCGCCGGACGGCCTGATTGGTCGCGCAGACCCGAACTGGACATGTCATTTTAGACGAATTTAGAGTTGCTCTCCCGAGTCTCGCGCCGGTGTCAAGGCGGACACCATGATGATGCCGGATGGGACCGCCGACGCGGAAGGGCCGGCGGTGGCCTTGAACGGGGCGGACGACTCCTTGCCCCGTGACCTGGGCGCGCTGCACGACCTGATCGCACGGCGGCGCGACCAACTGCCCAGACGGCTGGTCCAGGCTGCCGAGTTCGCGCTTGCCCATCCCCAGGACATCGCTTTCGGCACCATCGCCGAGATCGCGCGTGCGGCGCAGGTGCAGCCCTCGGCACTGGTGCGCTTCGCCCAGGCACTGGGCTACGCCGGGTTCTCCGACCTGCAGGCCGTGTTCCGCGCCCACGCCCGCGAGCGCTGGCCGGACTACCGGGAACGGCTGAAGGCGCTGCGCAACGTCCCCGCTTCCAGCAGCGCCGGCGATCGCCTGGCGGCGCTGCTGGCCGGCTTCGCCGAGGCGTCGGCGGTCTCGGCGATCCGCATGCGCGACACCGTGGACATCGCGGCCCTGGAGCGTGCCATAACGGTGCTGGCGGCGGCGCGCACCATCCACCTGATCGGCGCCCGGCGCTCATTTCCTGCGGCCGCCGGCCTCGCCTACGCCCTGCGCAAGCTCGGGGTCGCCTGCCAGCTCCTGGATCAGGCTGGCGGGCCGGTGCCGGAGCAGGCGGATTTGATTCCAACCGACGACGCCGTGCTGGCGATCTCCTTCACCCCGTATGCGCCGGTCACGCTCGACCTTACCACCCGGGCCGCCCGGCGCGGCGTGCCCGTGGTGGCGATCACCGACACCGTGTTCTCGCCGCTTGCCCAGGTCGCCACGGTCTGGCTGGAGGTCGCCGAGGCCGACCATGCCGCGTTCCGGCTGCTGGCCGGCACCTATGCCCTTGCGATGACGCTGGCCATCGCCGTCGCCGAGCAGCGTGAGGGATTTGGAAGTAATATTCCATCTTGACCGGCTCTATGTGTTTCGTGTTCCATAACCGCCAAGCAAGAACGGCTGCGCCGCCGTGGGAACGTCCAGTTGGAAACCAGGCCATGACCCCCCTGCTAGACCTCATCACCGTCGGCCGTTCCTCCGTGGACCTGTACGGCGAGCAGATCGGCTCACGCCTGGAGGACATCGGCACCTTTACCAAGGCGGTCGGCGGCTGCCCGACCAACATCGCCATCGGCACCGCACGCCTCGGCCTGCGCTCCGGCCTGATCACCCGGGTCGGCGACGAGGCGATGGGCCGGTTCGTCCGCGAGCAGCTTGAGCGCGAGGGCGTGGCGCTCGACGGCGTACGCACCGATCCCGAGCGCCTGACCTCCCTCGTCCTGCTCAGCGTGCGCGACGAGCAATCCTTCCCGCTCATTTTCTATCGCGACAACTGCGCCGACGGCGCGCTCGAGGAGGGCGACGTGGACGAAGCGTTCGTCGCGTCGGCCGGGGCAGTGCTGGTCACCGGCACGCACTTCTCGCGGGACAACGCCGCCGCTGCCCAGCGCAAGGCGATGCGGATCGCCCGGCAGCACGGCCGCCGCGTGATCCTCGACGTGGACTACCGCCCCAACCTCTGGGGCCTCGCCGGGCACGGGGCGGGCGACAGCCGCTACATGCGTTCCTCGGCCGTCACCGCGCGGCTCGCCTCCGTCTTCCCTGAGTGCGACCTCATTGTCGGCACCGAGGAGGAGCTGCACGTCGCCGGGGGCAGCGAGGACACGCTCGACGCCATCCGCCGCATCCGCGCCGCTGCACCCGATGCCACGATCGTCTGCAAGCGCGGCGCGATGGGCTGCGTCGCTTTTGCGCCCGGCGCCATTCCGGACCGTTTGGAGGACGGCGTGTCCGGGCCGGGCTTTCCCGTCGAGGTGTACAACACCCTCGGCGCCGGCGACGCGTTCCTGTCCGGCTTCCTCCGCGGTTGGCTGCGCGACGAGCCGCTCGCGACCTGCTGCGCCTGGGCAAACGCCTGCGGGGCGCTCGCGGTCTCGCGCTTGCTTTGCTCGCCCGAGTTCCCCTCGTTCGCAGAGCTGCAGCGCTTCGTCCGGGACGGCAGTCCGCACCACGCCGTGCGCCTCGATGCGGAGCTGAACCACCTGCACCGGGCCACTACCCGCCGTGCTGCGCCTCAAAGGGTCGTGGCGCTCGCCATCGACCACCGCGCGCAGTTGGAGGCCATGGCCGACGCGGCCGGCGCGCCGCGCGAGCGCATCGCGGCCTTCAAGGAGCTTGCCGTGGATGCGGCCCTGCGCGTCGCTGCCGGGCGCTCTGGCTATGGGATGCTGCTCGACGGCACCCACGGCCGCGCGGCGCTGTTCCGCGTCGCCAGCCACCCCGAGCTTTGGCTGGCCCGCCCCGTTGAGCGCCCAGGGTCCCGCCCGCTCGACTTCGAGACGCCAAGCCTCGGCGCGCACCTCGCCGAGTGGCCGGTGTGGCAGATCGTGAAGTGCCTTTGCTTCTACCATCCGGACGACCCGGAGGAGCTGCGCGCCCGGCAGGAGCGCGAGCTGCTGCGCCTCAACGACGCATGCCGCACGGTCGGGCGCGACATGCTGGTCGAGATCATCGCCGGCAAGCACGGGACGCTGGGCGACGACACGGTGGCCCGCGTGGTCGGCCGCTTGTATGACCTCGGCATCCGCCCGGACTGGTGGAAGCTGGAAACCCAGCCCAGCCCGCGCGCCTGGGCCAATATCGGCGACATCATCCGCGCCCGCGACCCGCACTGCCACGGCATCGTCATGCTGGGCCTGGACGCGCCGCTCGACGACCTGGTGCGCGCGTTTGCGGCGGCGGCCGGGGAAGAGCTGGTGCGCGGCTTCGCAGTAGGCCGCACCATCTTCGCCGAGCCGGCGCAGGCCTGGTTCGCCGGGCGCATCGGCGACGCGGAGGCCACGGCAGAGATGGCCCGGCGCTTCGCCCAGCTCGATGACGCCTGGCAAGCCGTGGGCCGCGCCGATGCGGCATAACGGGACACGTCCATGAGCACGGTGCGGCTTACCATGGCGCAGGCGCTGGTGCGCGCTCTGGCCGCGCAGCGCACGGTGTTCGCTGGCCTCGAGCAGCCGTTCTTCGGCGGCGTCTGGGCCATCTTCGGCCACGGCAACGTCGCGGGCCTCGGCGAGGCGCTGCATGGCATCCGCGACACCCTGCCCACCTACCGCGCCCACAACGAGCAGGCCATGGCGCACGCTGCCGTCGCCTATGCCAAGGCGAGCCGGCGGCGGCGCGCCATGGCCTGCGCCACCTCAATCGGACCTGGCGCCACCAACCTGGTCACCGCCGCCGCCGTCGCCCACGTCAACCGCCTGCCGCTCTTGCTGCTGCCCGGCGACGTCTTCGCAGGCCGCCGCGCCGACCCGGTGCTGCAGCAGGTCGAGGACTGGGGCGACGGCACGGTGTCGGCCAACGACTGCCTGCGCCCGGTGTCCCGCTACTTCGACCGCCTCACCCGGCCCGAGCAGCTCATCCCCGCGTTCGCCCGCGCGATGCAGGTGCTCACTGACCCTGCGGAGTGCGGCCCCGCCACGCTCGCGCTCTGCCAGGACGTGCAGGCGGAGGCATTCGACTACCCGGAGAGCCTGTTCGAGCCGTGCCTGTGGACACCGCGCCGCGCCCGCCCGGATGCGGATGAGCTGCGCGCCGCCGCCGGGATGCTGCGCGCCGCGCGCAAGCCGTTCGTCGTCGCGGGCGGCGGCGTGCTGTATGGCGAAGCCGAGGACGCGCTGCGTGGGTTCTGCGAGGCGCACGGCCTGCCGCTGGGCGAGACCCAGGCGGGCAGGTCCGCGCTGTCGGACGCGCACCCGCTCAACATGGGCGCGGTCGGCGTGACCGGCACCGCGGCGGCCAACGCGCTCGCCGGCGAGGCGGACCTGGTGCTGGCCGTGGGCAGCCGGCTGCAGGACTTC
>JAABUS010004894.1_pt1 | contig 18513 bp, 20 predicted proteins | sample 5560161 | NCBI WGS metagenome assembly JAABUS01 (sample SAMN10711885, study PRJNA513376) | rock metagenome | isolation source: Antarctica rocks | place: Antarctica: Victoria Land, Trio Nunatak nord | collected 2016-01-04 | reverse complement strand
AATAGGCCGGAAATACCCGCACAACATCCTGCGGTCGCTCCGATCTCTCACCCGGTGCGAAATCGCGGCGGATACGCTAGGCTACGAGGTTCGGCAACACCAGGAGGAAGTCGTTTTTGGGCATCATGGTACAGAAATACGGCGGGAGTTCGGTGGCTACGGCGGAGCACATAAAAGCCGTCGCCAAGAGGGTAGGACGGGCGCGCGAGTCGGGCCTGGACCTCGTCGTGGTCGTCTCCGCGATGGGCAAGACGACGGATAGACTCTTGAGGCTCGCGGCTGAGGTAAGCCGCGACCCGGCTCCGCGAGAGATAGATCAACTCCTGGCGACCGGTGAGGAGCAGTCCGTCGCGCTGCTCGCCATGGCCCTCCACGACCGGGGGATACCAGCGGTCTCCCTGACGGGACCACAGGCGGGGTTCAGGATCACCGGCCGCTACGGCTCCGGCGTCATCTCAGAGATTCACCCCGAACGAATCCACAACTACCTCGACCAGCAACACATCGTCATCGTCGCCGGATTTCAGGGAATGAACGCTCTCGGAGACGTGATGACCCTGGGACGCGGCGGCTCCGACACGACCGCCGTTGCTCTCGCCGCCGCCCTGAAGGCGGAGCGGTGCGAAATTTATACGGACGTGGACGGCATCTACACCGCTGACCCGAGGATAGTGCCGGAAGCGCGGCGCATCCCCCTCATCTCATCCGAGGAGATGGCCGAGATGTCCTGGCGCGGCGCGAAGGTCATGCACCCGCGGGCGGTCGAGCTTGGCGCGTTGTACGGAGTCGAGATACACGTCCGCTCGTCCTTCGACGAGGAGCCGGGCACGGTAATAACGGGAGGTAAGAGCTTGGAGCACCTGGAGACCAGGGAGACCCTAGCCGGGATCGTCCACGACCTGGATGTCTCGCGCATAACCCTGAACGGCATAAAGACCGGCCCCGGCACCATGAGCCGGGTGTTCACGCCTCTGGCGGAGCGTGGAATCTCCGTCGACGTTATCGTCGAGAGCGGCCTGGAGGGAGGCGTCTCCGACGTGGCCTTCACCGTAACCCGTGGGAACTTCGCCGAGGCGAAGAAGCTCGCGAGCGAAGTAGCCGCGTCTCTTGGCGGCAGTGTGGAAGGCGAGGAGGACCTGGGCAAAGTCTCGGTCGTGGGGACCGGGATGCTCAACCGCCCCGGCTACGCGGCCCGGATGTTCGCTTCGCTCGGGGAGGCTCGCATCCCCATAAGAATGGTCTCGACCTCGGAGATACAGGTAACGTGTGTTATACCAGCGGACAGGGTGGAGGAGGCGGTAAGGCGTCTCCATAAAGATTTCGAACTGGAGGAGAGAGATGTTTAGCGGCGCGTTCACGGCCCTCATTACACCGTTCAGGAACGGCGAGGTGGATGTCGAGGCCCTTGAGAACCTGGTCGAGTTTCAGATACAACACGGAATCCACGGCCTGGTCCCCTGCGGCACCACCGGCGAATCCCCCACTTTAAGCGAGGACGAAGACCGGCTGGTCATAGAAACCGTGGTCCGGGTGTCGAACGGCCGCGTCCCGGTAATAGCGGGTACCGGCTCCAACAACACCGAGAGCGCCATCAAATACACAAAGATGGCCGAGGAGGCCGGGGCCGACGGCTCCCTGCAGGTGACTCCCTACTACAACAAGCCGACCCAAGAGGGGCTCTACCGCCACTTCGTCACCATCGCGGAGAATACGAGCCTGCCGCTCATCCTCTACAACATTCCGGGGCGCACCAGCGTCGCCATAGAACCCGCCACGATAGCGCGGCTGGCCGAGGATATTCCCAACATCGTCGGGGTCAAGGAGGCGACCCTCTCGACGGGCATCGCCGCCGACATAAAGTATCTGTGCGGTGAAGAGTTCTGTGTGCTCTCCGGCGACGACCCGATGACGCTCCCGATCATGGCGCTCGGCGGCTCCGGTGTGATCGCCGTTACCTCCAACATAGCTCCCGGCATCTACGCCGACATGGTAAACGCTCTGATGGAAGGCGACTTCGACCGTGGACGCGAGATCCACTACCAACTCCTTCCCCTCTTCAAGGCCCTCTTCGTCGAAACCAACCCCATCCCGGTAAAGACAGCAGCCTCCCTGCTCGGTCTCTGCTCCGACGAGATGCGTCTCCCCCTAATCCCCATGTCCGGCGAGAACCTGCGCGGCCTCGAAGAAGCCCTGGAGCGCAACGGTCACCTCCTCCCGACCCCAGAGGAAGTGTGACCCGCGTAGCCATAATAGGCGCCGCCGGGAGGATGGGCCGCGAGCTATGCCGTGCCGCCCTCGAAACCGAAGCTATCGAACTGGCTGGCGGTACCGTCGAGCCGGGAACGAAAGAGATAGGCGCCGACCTCGGCGAGCTGTGCGGCGCGGGCAAAACAGGCGTGAGCGCGACCGAAGACCCGCCAGAAGACGCCGAAGTCCTCATCGAGTTCACAACCCCTGAGGCGACCGTCGATCACCTCTCCTACGGCAAGCCGCACGTTATCGGGACTACTGGTCTCTCCGACGAGCAGTTGGCGAAAGTCGAGGAAGCGGCGAAGACCGTAGCCATCGTCCTCGCCCCAAACATGAGCGTCGGGGTGAACCTGCTGCGCGAGTTGGTGCGCGAGCTATCCGCGAAGCTCGGAGGTAGCTACGACATCGAGATAGTCGAGACGCATCACCGGAACAAGAAGGATGCACCTTCCGGTACGGCGCTCTTCCTGGCGTGGGCCGCCGCCGGGGGACGGGATAAAGACCTGGACGAGGTCGCCGTGTATGGGCGGGAAGGAGTTTCGCCTCGCCAGGAAGGTGAGATCGGGGTTCACGCCCTGCGCGGCGGGGCGGTCGTCGGGGAGCATCGCGTCATCTTCTACTCCGAGGGCGAGGAGGTCGAGGTGATCCACCGCGCTCTCAGCAGACGCACCTTCGCCGACGGTGCTCTCCGGGCGGCCGCTTTCGCCGCCACGGCGGAGCCGGGTCTGTACTCGATGAAGGACGTCCTCGACGGCGGCCCCTGCTAGACCAAGGGTTCTCCCAGAACAACCCAACGCTGCCCGTTAGTCGCAAGGTGGGCTCTCATCTTCGGGGTGTTGATCCTCATGTGGAAACATCGAGATCAAACCTTCCACCCAGGCCGGGTCCACGCCCATTTCGGCCGAAATCTCCTCCGCCGACATCCCCGCCCTCCGCCGCCGATCGACTTCTTCTTCGAGGCAGACTTCTCTGTGGTCTTCCATCACGGTCTCCTTCCGCGTCTACCATCCCAAGACTGGTCTTTCTCTAGCACGGGGACTAGAATCTACCCATCATGCACTTTACCAAGATGCACGGCGCGGGCAACGACTTCATCATCTTAGATCCCGGCGAGGTCGAAGGTCTGGACCTGCCTACCCTGACCCGCCGCGTTTGCGACCGGTACTTCGGCGTCGGGGCGGATGGAATACTCGTACCAGCCGCCTCCGAGGTAGCGGACCTGAATATGATCTACCTCAACTCCGACGGCTCTCCATCGGAGATGTGCGGTAATGGTATCCGATGCCTCGCCCGTTACGCGCGCGACTACGAGATCGTCGAGGGCGGCGCTCTGACCATAGAGACCGGCGCCGGGACAAAGAAAGTTTTGATCTACGATGACGGCTCCTCGCGAGTGAATATGGGTCCGCCGTCCTTCGATTCGGAGGTGGAACTTCACGGCTTCCGCTTCCTGCGGGTTTCGATGGGCAACCCGCACACCGTAGCGTTCCTCGAAGAGGAGAGTGCGGTGGATGGCCTGGAGTTGAGAGACGTCGGGCCACTGGTAGAGAACGACCCGCTCTTTCCCGACAAGACGAACGTGGAGTTCGCCTACGCGCGGGGACCACATGACGTCCGTATGAGGATCTGGGAGCGCGGCGCGGGCGAAACTCTGGCTTCGGGCTCGGGTTCCTGCGCGGCGGCGGTCGCGGCGGTGCAGCTCGGACTGGCCGAGAGTCCGGTGCGCGTTCATCTCGATGGCGGCACGGTCGAGATCGAGTGGTCCAGGAACGGCCCCGTCTACATGACCGGTCCCGCCGAGTACGTCTGCGAAGGGGATCTACTACTCTAGCCGTTGGGTTCCGGGGTGAGACGCCTTCACCCAATTGCCTGCCAGGCAACGTTTGCCGGAACGGACCTACGAAGGTCCTTGAACTGCTTTGGCGGCTCGATGAAGAAGCGAACTTCGTTTAGCTGACATGCTGCATGGCGGCTTGGATGTGTCCGGATGTTATGGCAGTTCGACGACTTTGTACCGAGCGGCGAAGAGCAGCGCCTGTAGCCGGGAGTGAACGCCGAGCTTTCCGAGGACGTTCATCATGTGGGTGCGTTCGGTGTCGACGCTCATGTGCAGGCGTTCGGCGATCTCCTTGTTGCTCCAGCCTTCTGCCAGCGCCTGGAGAACCTCCATCTCGCGGGGTGTCAGGCGTTCGATACCCGAGCGGGCCTCGCGCTCTTGCCCCCGATCGTGACTCGCCAGGCGCAGAAGCTCGACTATCTCTTCCGGCGCGAGCAAGGTCCTACCCTCGGACAACCGCCGCGCCGCGTCGACGATCTCGTCCACGTCGGCGGACTTGTGCAGGACGCCGGCCGCGCCCGCCTCCACTGCCCGGGCGTAATCCGCCCGGTCGAGGCTCGCCGTGAGGACCAGCGCCGAGAAGTCCGGGTTGGCCTCGCGCAGGTCTTTTATGATCTCCATTCCTTCTCCATCTGGTAGAGAGAGGTCTATGATGCCGAGGTCGAGTTGAAGGCCATTCGCTACCTGTCGCGCATCGGCGAGCGTGCCGGCCTGCGCGACGACCTCGAAGTCTGTCTCCCGGTCGAATATCAACGCCAGAGTCTGGCGGAAGGAGGCGTGATCTTCTACGAGTAAAACGCGTTGCATCTGTCCCCTTTATAGTTCTCTCATCATACTCGTGGCGATTAGAGACGAATACTACAATGCCATGCTGTTGTCTACCAGTTAGAAGCGTCAGCTACTAAAGGTTTCGAGACTCTCACTCGCAAGGACCGGAAGCCCAACCCGCAACAGCACCCGCGTCCCGACACCGGGTTCGCTATCCACTTCCAGCTCGCCGCCGAGCGCGAGAGCCCGCTCCCGCATACTGGAGAGTCCTACGCCGGGGCCGGCTCCCGCCTCGAAGCCTTGCCCATCGTCCTCGACCTCTATCCGCAACTCACCTTCAGAGACTTCCAGAGAGATCACGGCCCGCCCCGCCATCGAATGGCGGCGGACGTTGACCAGAGCCTCCTGGACGATGCGCGTCACCTCGACTCCGGCCAGCCCGGAGATCGAGTCTGGAAACTCCTCGTCCACGAGAAGCTCTATCTCGCGCTCGGGCGCCATCTGGCGGTTTAGCTCCACCAGAGACTCTAATGAGCGGATGAACGGCTGTTCCCGGACGCCTTCGAGGCGCAGATCGTAGATGGCGTCGCGCAGACCCCCGACCGCCCGGCGAAGCGCTTCTATCTGCCGGTCCCGGTCCTCGTCGCGCCCGCTGTCCTGTTCCACGCTGTTCGAGACCGCGCGGGCGGCGGCCCTGGCAAACTGCATGGATTGAAGAGCATAGGTGAGGTCCTGGAGCACTACGTCGTGCAGTTCGCGCGAGATCCTGCGCCGCTCGACCTCCCGGATCTCACGCAGGGCCTGCTCGGCGTTTTTGCGGGCCGTGATGTCTTCCAGAGTGCCTTCGTAACCCGTGAATTCTCCTCCGCCACTCCACAGAGCGCGGGCGCTGACCGAAGCCCAAACCACGCCGCCATCCTTGCGGCGCATCTGGCTCTCGAAGCCTCTTACCAGCCCTTCCCCCTGGACCAGCCGGTCGAACTCCGCCCGGCGCTCCGGGTCCACGTAGAGTTGCTCTCCGATACTCGTTATGCTCTCCATGAGCTCTTCGGAAGTTTCGTATCCGAACATGCGGGCGAGCGCCGGGTTCGCAGTCACGAACCGGCCGTCGACGGTGCTCTGAAAGATCCCCTCGACGGCGTTCTCGAAGATCCCACGGTACTTCTCCTCCGCCAACCGCTGCGCCTCCTCGGCGCTCCGGCGTTCCCGGCGCACCTCCGCGTCGCGCAACTCCCGCTCTATTGCGGTGTTGAGACGCCTGAGGTTGTTTTTCATGATGTAGTCCTGAGCGCCCGCCTTCATCGCCGCGACCGCCGCGTCCTCACCGATCTGCCCGGACACGATGATAAACGGTAGGTCAGCGTAGCCTTTTCCTCGCAGGAGCTTCAGAGCCGCCGAGGAGTTGAAGCTGGGCATGGAGTGGTCGGAGACGACGAGGTCCCATACTCCACCATCGAGAGCGAACTCCATCTCCGCCGCAGTGTCCACCCGCTCGTGGATAGTCTCGTAGCCCCCGCGCTTCAACTCGCGCAAGAGCAGCAAGGCGTCATTTTCGGAGTCCTCCACGATCAAGACCCGAAGCGACTCACCCACGCGAAGCCTTCTCTCCCATCAACCGCGCGGCGCGGCCGCTCGCAATGGGGCTACGAGCAACATAGAGATCAACGTACATCAGCGCCTTTCGGAGTGGCAAGGACATCTCCCTCAAAGAATCGAACCCTCATGCTATTTTATTCTTATGCGACTCCCGTGGCAAACCGCGTATCGTTTTATCTCCGCGAAGTTTTTCATGATTTTCGAAAAATCACTCATTTGAGTGATGTGGAAAGGTTCACGTCGGGTATATAGTCTAGGTTATCAAGTGGGTCGGCGTCCATTTCCCCCTCCTAAGCGCCGGCCCATTCTCTTGTCCGGGTAGATCCTATCCAGGCACGGCAAAAATATAGATTATCTGGAAAAATCACTCATTTGAGTGATGCGCGGACAGTTTCTTTATAGATACGATGAGTGCTCTGGAGTAATCAGGCAATCACTAGAGGGAAGAGAGGCAGCGATGCAGGAAAAAGATTCCGCCAGAGAACCAGGATCATACTCCGAAGGACCTACCGAGGCCCTGAGCGCCCAGGACGAGAGGCTTTGGTCCATCCTGTCCCATGTGAGCGTGATAGTCGCCCCCATTGGAGCCCTCATCATCTGGCTGGTCTTCAAGGACAGGTCAGAGCGGGTGCGCTTCCACGCGTTGCAGGCGCTATGGTACCAGGTCGCATGGCTCGTATTGATCGTCGCCTACAGTATCCTCAGCTCGATACTGACGATAGTCGTAATCGGCATCTTCATGTTCTTCTTGCTGCCCCTGATCGCACTCGTGCCCCTGATCCACGGTTGCTACGCAGCCTATAAGGTCAGCCAGAGCGAGGATTACCGCTATCCGTTCGTGGCGGACAAGATAGACGAAAGCGCCCACCGGGCGGTCTAGAAGAAGCGTAAGATTCCAGAAGGCTTTTCGGGATATGCCGGTCAGCGCGTAGCATGGCGAGTCAGCGTCCGGCATACCCTCTTGCGCGTGATCCTCTGCGAGAGTACCATCCCGCGTATTCTGGGGGTTTCAGTGTGACAGACAGCGTGATCCTGCTCGTGGAAGACAACCCCGACGACGAGCTCCTGACGCTACGCGCGCTCAAAAAGAAACACGTCCCAAGCAAGATAGTGGTAGCGCATGACGGCGTGGAAGCTCTAGATTACCTCTTCGCCACCGGCGTCCACGCCAACCGGGACCAGGACGCCATGCCGCGACTGGTCCTTCTGGACCTCAAACTGCCCAGGATAGATGGGCTTGAAGTGCTCCGGAGAATGCGTTCGGAGGAGAAGACGCGACTCGTGCCCGTCGTCGTCCTGACCTCCTCCAGAGAGCAGCAAGACCTTCTCGACAGCTACGGTCTGGGCGCCAACAGCTACATACGAAAGCCAGTCAACTTTGTTCAGTTCACCGAGACCGTCGAGCAACTCAACACGTACTGGCTGTCCCTCAACGAATCTCCGCTGGGCAGGACATAAAGAGCTAGACCCCCCCCCGGCGTAATCTCGGACCCGATTCTCAAGGACCTTGCCTTTTCGTTCCGGTGTCTTATCTGGTTTGAGCGTTGATAGATAAGGAGAAGCCACGCCTCTAGCAATCGAGATCCAAGTGACTTTCTGGAACATGCGGCGTCCTGTAAAAGTAATCGAGGTTTGGCTGGATCTAAGGTAATTCTAGAGGTTTTTGGAGAGATCCGCTTCCAGCTCGTCCACGAACTGGCGGGCAGTGCGTCCGCTGCGTCCCGCATGCCAGCGGTCCCACAGCAGCGCCCGTTCGTTTAACTCTTCCCCGGAGACTTCGATACCGCGCTCACGGGCGAGTCCGGCGACTATTTCGAGGTAGCGGCCCTGATTCGGGACCGGGAAAGTGAGCCGCAGCCCGAAGCGGGCGGAGAGCGAGAGCTTCTCCTGCATCGTGTCGCGGGCGTGTACGTCGTCGCCGGGCTCTCCCCTGTCCGAAAAGCTCTCGCGTATGATGTTCCTGCGGTTGGATGTCGCGTAGAGCCGCACGTTCTCCGGCGGCTCCTCGACGCTGCCTTCCAGAAGCGCTTTTAGCGCCTTATATTCCACCTCGTGCTCCTCGAAAGAGAGGTCGTCCACAAAGAGGATGAAGCGAGGTCCCCGCCCGCGCAGCATCTCCAACACGCCCGGCAACGCCTTGAGGTCTTCCTTAGCCACCTCGACGATTCTCAACCCATCGTCCGCGTACTCGTTCAGGAGAGCCTTGACGGTGGAGGATTTACCCGTGCCGGGAAGTCCGTAAAGTAGCGCGTGATGCGCGGGCAGCCCCGCGAGAAAGCGCTCGGTGTTCTTCAGTAGCGGTTCCCGCTCGCGCTCGTATGCGACGAGGCCCGAGAGGCGCACCGGGTCCGGGTTCGGTACCGCGTGGAGAGATCCATCCCTCCAGCGGAAGGCCCGGTTGCCACCGAACATCCCGGCGCCGTGTCGGGCGTAGTGACCAGCCAGAAGCTCCGCGCAGTTCGACCAGTCCTCGGCTGCCGCTAGCTTCCGGGCAATGGTGCGCCGGGACGAGTCCCCGGCGGCCTCCGGGCTCGTCCAGGGAACCCAGATACCGGCAAGGCCGGGGACGGCGTCTTCGATCATGCCGAGCAAGACTTCGGCGTTCATGGCGAAGAGCATACGAAGCGTGCGGAGGTCCAGCCGTGTCTGTTCCATGACCGCTGGATTCAAAACTCCTCTCTCGGCTCCCAGGCTAAAAGCATTCTCATCGTCCAGCATTCGCCCCACGAGATGCGACTGCCAGGCATCGGGGAGCAAATGTTCCGGCTCGAGCGCCAGTCCTTCCCACAGCCGTCCAAACACCCCGGCCACGGAAACAGCTTCCGGCCGCTCTACCGCCAGCAGATCCAGCAGCGCCAGGAAGTCCCGTCCCAGATCCGAGTCGAGGGTCCCGCGCATCACCGCGAGCCCCCGCGCCCGCACCAGCAGCGTCGTTATCTCTTTGCGCTCCATACCGTCCGGCACTTTAGCACTAATGGCCGGACGGCGGACCGGCTACGTGTAAACATCCCGGCGCCGGAAGACGAGCATTGCCAGGAGCGCGAGCAGGACGGCGCAGCCGAAGATGCCTGCGAAATTCGTCCAGTCGATGCCGTCCTCAATGGCGGAGCCGTAGTAGTAGAAGACAGAGACAGGCCGCAGGTCTTCGAGGTCTTTCGAGGCCCGCCCTATAGTATCCACCAGGTACATGCCGAAGAGCAGGAAAGCCGGGATGGCGATGGCAAGCGCGCGGCGGTGGAAGAGGGCCGAGCACAGCAGCGCAAGCCCACCGAACAGCAGGCACACCGGCCACAGGTTGAGCACGGCATCCGCGACCTGCCTCGCGGAGAGATCCACGCCCACGAGCACGGCTGTACCCCAGGTAAGCAGGCCAGCGATGGCGCAGATCGTGAGAAGCGAGAGAGCGGTAGCGACGAAGTTGCCTGCGACGAGTTGCCAACGCGGAAGAGGGTTGCCGAGCAGGATGTCTATGGTGCCGCGTTCCTCGGCGCCTGCTATGGCGTTCGCGAGCGCCATTATGGGAAAGAACGCCAGCGCCAGCGGCGCGAACGCGAAGACCTGCGAGTGAACGTAGTTGGCCGGGTCGCCGAGGTTGGTTATGCCGAAGGCGTCGAGCATCCCCTTCGGGTAGGCCTCAATCAGTTGGTTCAGTTGATCCGCGCTCCCCTCGATGGCCGTGAACGAGGCGACCAGCGCGGCGCTGTAGAGCCCAAGCGCGGCTCCCCAGATGATCACACCCCTCGATTGCATCCTGACCGTGTGCGAGATAAGCGCGAAGAGCGTCCCCCGAGACGCCTTCCCGGTCGCGTGCTGACCCCTATCGCCCTGCTTCATAACCGCGCTCATCGCTCTCCTCAATTCTCCCGCTCGTAGTAGGTGAGGAAGACTTCTTCGAGGCTTGGCCGCTCGTACTCCATGTTTACGAGCCGGTGCTTCGCCGCCAGCTTGACCATCTTGTCCAGGTCGTCGTAGAGGGTGAAGGACACCTTCGCGCCATCGAACTTCATGTTCTTCACACCCGGCAACGCCTCGAAGGGCTTTGGGTCCACGCTTTCGGCGAAGGTCAGAACGACGTGACGGAAGGACTTGTCCACGAGCGTCTCCGTCGTCTCCACCGCCGCGAGCCTGCCGCCACGGATGATCCCGATGCGGTCGCACACCCGCTCGACTTCGGCCAGGTTATGAGAGGAGAAGAAGACCGTCCGTCCCTCGGCCCTGACCTCCTCGATGATATCCAGGAACTCTTCTTGGACCAGAGGATCTAGCCCGCCGGTCGGCTCGTCCAGGATCAGTAACGGCGGACGGTGGAACATGGCCTGCACGAGACCAATCTTCTGCTTGTTCCCCCGCGAGAGCCTCCTCATCGGACGGTGCAGTTCCGCCCCGAGCCTCTCAGAGAGTTCGTGGGCGTAACCGAGGTCCTTCACGCCGCGCAGCCGGGCGAAGAACCGCAGCAATCCCTCGCCGGTCATCTTGTCCTCCAGCGTGAACTCTCCCGGCAGGTTGCCGACCCGCGCCCGGATCTCCACACTCTCCTTGCGGATGTCGAGGCCGAAGATGCTGGCCTCTCCGCCTGTTGGACGCAGAAACCCGAGCAGCGTCCTTATGGTCGTCGTCTTGCCCGCCCCGTTCGGCCCGAGGAAGCCGAACACCTCACCCGGCGCGACACGTAGGTCCACGTCCTCTATGCCCCGCGCCTTGCGGCCATAGGTCTTGGTCAGCTTTTCAGTCTCTATTGCCAGACTCATTGCTTTTCCTCTGTCTCTTTCTCCCACCGCTCCAGCACGGCGGGCATCTCCCTTTCCCAGTAGGTGTAGAAATCGCGCATCTCCTCCAGGCTGCGGCGGGCGCCGGGGTCTTTGGAGTCAAGCAGGTGCAGGCCCCGCTCCGCCATCTCGCGGAATCCATGTAACGCCTCCATCTCCCGGCGCATGATCTCGCCCCAAGCTCCGGGCTTTATGCGAAAGTAGTCTCGCCTCTCCCCCGGCCGGGACCATCGCTGAACGAGACCCATCTGGATCAGCGACCGCGTCGTCTGGCTTATGGAGCCCCGGCTTGCCTCCAAACCCTCCGCTAACTCCTCCGCCGAACGCTCCGGCGGATCGGAGATCATGAGCGCCCCCAATACCCGTCCCAACATCCGTGGGAGCCCGAACTGCCCGAACATAAGCCCGAACTCCTCGACATACCTCTTCTGCTCCTCGTCCAATACACCCCTAAAAACCTCGCCGCTGACACCAGCATACTCCTGTCTTTCACAAATTTCAATATTTTATGAAAGTTTTGAAAGCGCTGATGTTGGAGGGTACGCGCCAGGGTTTGTCAGCCGCCGAAGAGGCGCGACCAGAAACCGCGGGTCTTCAGGGCTTTGAGTTCGGCTTCGAGGCGGATGCGATCTTCGACGAGGGTGGATTTCTCCTCGACGAGTTCGAGGCGCTGCTCTATGAGGCGCTCGCGTTCGGTTTCGAGCTTAGTTTTATCTTCTTCGAGGGTGGAGATGGTCTTTTCCTGGAGTTCGCGCTGGAATTCGATCAGGTTGAGGCGTTCGATCTCGGACCAAAGCCGATCTATCTCCACGCGGGCGGCGTCGCGTTCGACGCGGATATCTTCCATCTGGCGATTACGTTCTTCGAGGCGGGTCTTGTAGTCTTGCCCCTGCTGAAGGAGCCGTTCGTAACGCTCGAACGGGACAGCGGGAAGGCGCGAACGCGACTCGTTCTCGTCCCCGATCACCTCTCCCTCGAAGACTTGCTCCTCGGCGTTCTCGACTTCTAGCTCGCGGCCGAGCTTCTGCACGTCCCGCAGGCTTAGGCTGTAGCCGCCGTCTTCCCCACGCTCGGCGTTGAGCCGCCCATCCTCCGCATAGCGCCGAACCGTCTCCGGCGCTATGCCTAGAATAGCAGCAGCCCCGTTAAGCCCGATCCGCTCTTCGCTGGCATCCATGCCCGCATTCTACTTTAGCTTTCAACTATCATCCATCAGAAGACACTTTACTGCTTCCAATCGCCGTCAAAACCTCTTACGCCTTGACGACCTCACCGCCCTTTACCTTGACAGGTATCTTCGGCAACGGACTAGGTGCCGGACCGGTTACCACCGCAGCTCCCTTGGCCGGATCGTAGACCGATCCGTGGCACGGACACGCGAGTTTGCCGTCCTTGTAAGCGACCGTGCAGCCCTGGTGCGTGCATATCGCGGAGTAGGCTACAAAGTCTCCGCTATCGAGATGAACCAGCACCGCCGGTTGACCGGAGTCCTTGAACGATACGGCGCTCCCTGAAGCGACCTCGGATTCCTTGGCTATGGCGTCCCCGCCAGAGGCCTGCTTCTTCTTCCCGCCTGACGGCTTCGCCGCCGAGGTCCCTCCACCGGAACCGTTACCGCCTCCATCGCTACCGTCTGAGCCACTACCGCTGGATGATCCACCGCAGGCAGCGAGAACCGAAGCGCTGGCGGCGCTCACGCCCAGCGCGGCCCCGACACGGACAAACTGCTTTCGCGAAAACTTCTCCTCCAAAACGATCTCCTTATGCCGGAGTTATTCTCCTGACTACGAAGCTATATACGGAGGAAGGCGAGGTTCGGTTCTTTTCGAGTCTACTCCGGCGCGTCAGCCTCGGAGAGGAAGCGGTCGTAGAGCACGGCGGCCAGTATTCCCCCAGCTATCGGGGCGAGGATGTAGATGATGGCCGTGTCGAAACGGGTCGCCGCGACTATTATTGGCCCCAGAGCGCGAGCCGGGTTAGCCGAACCTCCTGTAACCGGTCCTCCGATAAAGACGGCCACGGCGAGTGCGAACCCGACCGCTATCGGGGCCACAGCGCCAGAGACCCGTTCATCGGTAGCCACCGAAATGACGACGAAGACGAGTATGAAAGTGATCAGAGCCTCAACCAAGAAACCTTGCAAGGCTCCAACACCATCCCCGAGCGTGGGCGCCGCGAGAAAGGCATCACTACGCGCGGGTCCGCCCAGGGTGATCCAGGTGGCGATGGCGCCGAGTATGGCCCCCGCCAACTGGGCTATCAGGTAAGCCGGGACGTAGTTCCACGGAAACTTCTTCGTGACCGCAAGACTCAGGGTGACGGCCGGGTTGAAGTGCGCTCCCGAAACGTGCCCCAACGCCGCCACCAGAGCCACCAGGGCGAGTCCGAACGCCAGCGCCACGGAGAGCGAATCGTAGGATGGGCCAACTATCGGACGCTCCAGACTGGCGGCCACCGCAACCGCGGTCCCAGCATATACCAGGATAAACGTGCCAATGACCTCTGCGACCGACGCCCGCGTCATATTGGTGCCTATGCTGCTGCCGTACAGTCCGCTAGACGAACCCGAACTGCTCCGGCTCCTCCCGCGAGTCCCTCGTCCGGCGCTCGCGCGCACCGAACGTGTCCGCTCTGAATCAGTCTGCTCCGAACGGGATTCTTCTTCGCGCCGGTCGACGTTCATCATCAATTCGTCGTTTTCAGAGCGGTCTTCGCCGCCTTGCGGCCGGTTCATCCGGCGCTGCTCGTACTCCCTGGCCGGGTCCCATCCTCCTTCGCCACCTCTCTCAGACATGTTGCCTACCCCCTTCTAAAACGGCAAGGCAGCATAGGGCGGCCCCGCTCTCGACACGGATTTCAAACATGACGTGTACCCGCAAACCCGCATTACCATGCCCGGAGAAGCAAAAGAGGCCGAATTGAACCCAAATCTTCCGCCGTGCGTATAAGGATAAAGATCTCAGAACTCCAGACTACTCCAGACTAGCGGGGGTACTTCACAGGTGAACGCAATGACGTGGGTAAGAATCCTGATCGGGGCCACCTGGCTCAACGGCGCCATCGAGAAGTTCCTGAACCCGGACTTCCCTCAACAGTTCAAAGATAGTTTGAAAGCAGGCGGCTTCGTCTCTCAGGCTCCTCCCTTCTTCCGAAGCTTTATGCAGAGCACCGTGGTTCCCAACGCCGAGGCCTTCGCCCAGATCGCAAGAGTCGTGGAACTTTCGTTGGGGGTGGCCTTGATCCTGGGCCTTCTCACCAACCTGGCGGCCATCGGCAGCATAGCCATGAGCATCAACATCATGCTCTCTCAAGGCGGCGTCCGGCTCGGCACCGGCCTCGGCGCGCCGGAGTTCCTGACCATAAACGTGCTGGTCGCCCTGATCTCCGTGGTCATCCTGCTCAGCCCCGCCGCAAAAGTCCTCTCCCTGGATTCGGCCCTCACCCACCGCAGCCCCGGTCTCTCACCGCTGCTGGTCAACCGCCGCCGGCATCCCAAGGAGTAGAGTCCGCTAATAACTAGAGGAACACCGGTACCAGCTCGCCCTTTATGAGGTCGGCGTTGTGCTCGCGCTCGCGCACCACGGCCCAACGGTCGCCCCGTACTAGGACTTCCGCGGCACGAGGCCGGGAGTTGTAATTGGAAGCCATCGAGAAGCCGTAGGCCCCGGCACTCATGACGGCGAGCGCGTCGCCCTCGGCGGCGTCCGGTAGCTCGCGGCCGCGGGCCAGGTAGTCGCCGGATTCGCATACTGGCCCGACGAGGTCCGCGTTCGCCACCGAACCGTCCTCTTTCACGGAGCGGACCTCGTGGTAAGCGTCGTAGAGGCTCGGACGCAAGAGGTCGTTCATCCCGGCGTCGGCGACTATGAAGTTTTTCTCGCCGCTCTTCTTCCGGTAGATGACGCTCGTCAAAAGGGCGCCCGCGTTGCCCGCGATGTAGCGGCCCATCTCGCAGAGTATCTTCGTCCCGGTCGCTTCGAGGGTGGGCCGGATGGCGTCGACCAGTTCCTTCGGGGACGGAGTGTCTTCATCCTTGTAGCGGATACCCAGGCCCCCGCCGATATTGAAGTATTTGATGCCGAAGCCGCGATCTTTTAGCTCCTCAACCAGTCCGGCGCTCTTCTCTATTGCCTCGACGTGGGGGGCGAGTTTGGTGATCTGTGAGCCTATGTGTTGGTGGACCCCGATGAGGTCCACGCACCGGAACTCTTCGATTCGCTCCGCCAACCGCAACGCCTCGTCGACCGGGATGCCGAACTTGTCCTGCTCCCGGCCCGTGGTGATGTGATCGTGGGACCCGGCGTCCACGTTTGGGTTGACGCGCAGCGAGACGCGGGCACGCTTTCCGTGCCGGGCGGCGAAGCGTTCGAGGTGTTCGAGTTCCGAGGCCGACTCGACGTTGAAGAGCAGGATGCGCTCCCCGAGCCCGGCTATCAGTTCTTGCTCCGTCTTCCCGACCCCGGCGAAGACGACCTTCTTCGGATCGAACCCGGCTCGCATCGCCCGGTAAAGCTCGCCGCCGGAGACGATATCCGCCCCGGCTCCGAAAGACGCGAGCGCCCGCAGGACGGCGAGGTTCGCGTTAGCCTTGACCGCGTAGCAGACCAGGTGATCCAGGCCCGAAAAAGCCTCGTCCAACTCTCTGTACGCTCTCTCTAAGGCGGCGTGACTGTAAACGTAGGTCGGCGTGCCCGCGCTCCGGGCAATCTCGGAGAGCGGCACGTCCTCGCAGTAGAGGCCGCCCCCCTCGTAGTGAAAGTCGTCCAAAACGTACCTCCTTACGGCTTCGGGGCGTGCTATATTTCTGGCTCTGCAAAACGAGCCGTAGGGAGAATATACTCCGTGCCGAAGCCCGGCGCGACACGAATATGGAAGATCCCCTCAAATTCGCACCCGCCGCGACCTCGCCTCTAGCGCTCAACCCCGTGCTGGAGCAGCAGGGCGCATATCCTCTCCTGCGCCTGGATGAGCGCCGCCAGGAGCTTCAGAAAAAGGGCACGGCGCTCTTCGACTTTGGGACCGGCGACCCGCGCGAACCGACGGACCAGAAGATCCGGGAGGCCCTCGTGGATGGCCTCCCGGAGGTGAGCCAGTACCCGAGCGCGGCCGGCAAACCATCGCTGCGCGAGGCGTTCTGCGGCTGGATGAGCCGCCGCCACGGCGTCGCGCTAGACCCGGAGACCGAGGTCATGCCCGCGACGGGCTCGAAGGAGGCGATCTTCCACGCGCCGCTGGCCTTCCTGCACCCCTCGCACGAGCGCCGAGGCGCCGCCTACGGCACGCCGGGTTATCCAGTCTACGAACGTGGAACCCAGTTCGCTGGAGGCGTGGCGCTGCCGCTGGAGCTGAAGCGGGAAGATGGTTTTCTGCTGCCGCTGGAGGCCGTGGCCCCGGAGAGGACGCGGATACTCTGGATCAACTACCCCCACAACCCGACCGGCGCGACCGCGCCCTACGAGTACCTGGAAAGAGTCGCGGAGTTCTGCCGCGAGCACGACATCCTGCTCTTCTCCGACGAGTGCTACAACGACATCTACTCCGGCGAGCCGCCTCCCTCGATCCTAGAGGTAACGAAAGAGCGCGCCCTGGCCTTCTGCTCTCTGAGCAAACGCAGCGGCATGACCGGCTACCGCTCCGCGATGATGGCCGGAGACCCGGAACTCATAGCCGCCCTCAAGAAGCTGCGGCCCTCTGTTGGAGTCGCGCCTCCGGCATTCGTGCAGGACGCCGCGACCGCGGCCTGGAGCGACGACGAACACGTCGAGGAGCGGCGGCGCATATTCGGCGAGAAGCGCGAACTCTTCACCGATTTCTTCGAGAGCGCCAACCTCGAATATCTGCCCACGGACGCGAGCTTCTACCTGTGGGTCACGGTACCCGAGGCGTTCGCCGGCGACGACGAAGCCTACGCCCTGCGCCTGATGGAGGAAGGGATTGTCGTGGCGCCGGGACAAGCCTTCGGACCGGGCGGAGAGGGATACATACGGGTCGCGCTCGTGCCAAATCTCGAAGATTGCCGGCGGGCGATAGAACGCTGGGGAAAGATAGAAGTCTAACTAGGCGAGAGATAGTTGGAGAACGAGCATGAATATACGTGACGCCGTAGAGGCCGACCTGCCGATAATCGTGGAGATCTACAACTCCACGGTTCCGAGCCGGATGGTTACCGCGGATACCGAGCCGGTCTCTGTCGAGCAGAGGTTGCCGTGGTTCCGGGAGCACGATCCACGGAAGCGTCCGATCCGGGTCGCGGAGGAAGAAGAGAGGATCATCGGGTGGCTCAGCCTGAGCGACTTCCACGATGGACGTTCCGCGTATCACCAGACGGCCGAGATCGGCGTCTATGTTAGGGAGGGTCATCGGGGCAGGGCGTCGGTGGACATCTGCTCGAAGAGGCCATCCGTCACGCGCCGGGACTCGGCATAAAGACCCTGACCGCCGGCGCTTTCGCCCACAACGAGCCGAGCCTCAAGCTATTCGAGCATTTCGGGTTCGAGCCCTGGGCGCGCTTCCCGCGAGTGGCCGAGCTAGACGGCGTCGAGCGGGACCTCGTCGTCCTGGGACTCAGGATCGAAGAGTAGTCACGCGGCATCGCCACCCGGACCGTCGTTCAACCGAGCGTCAGCGCCGCGATTCCCAGTACCATTACGCCGGCGGCGAGAAGACGGCGCGAAGTATCGCCTTCAGCTAATAGTCGCGTCCCCATCACCGTACCGATAAGTATGGAGATCTCACGCGCCGGGGCCACGTAGCTCACCGGGGTAAAGACGAGCGCCGTCAGGACCAGGATGTACGAGAGCGGCGAGAGCACGGCGACTCCGAGAACCTCGATCCTGTGGGCGCGCCAGATCGCCAGGATTTTCCCCCGATGATGGACCACCGCCGGGGTGAGCAAGGCCGTCTGTACCACGCTGGTCGCCCAACTCTGCAAGAGAGGCGGTATGAGTAGCGCGCTCACGGCCTGCTTGTCCCACAAAGTGTAGGCGGCGATGAACCCGCCGGTCAGCAGCCCATATCCAGCGCCTTTCCCGAAACCACAACCGCGGATATTACCCGGCTCCGTGGTGAGCAAGAAGACTCCGGCGGCGATCAGAGCGATGCCCGAAAGGGCCACGACGCCGGGCCGCTCGCCAAGCAGAACCATTGCCCCTGCGGTCGCGAGCAACGGTCCCGTACCGCGAGCGAGCGGATATACGACGGAGAGGTCCCCCACGGCATACCCTCGTTGCAGCAACACGAAGTACCCGAGATGCAATACGCCGCTCCCGAACATAAAGAATAGCTCCACCCAGCCCA
>JAABUS010004892.1_pt1 | contig 18521 bp, 25 predicted proteins | sample 5560161 | NCBI WGS metagenome assembly JAABUS01 (sample SAMN10711885, study PRJNA513376) | rock metagenome | isolation source: Antarctica rocks | place: Antarctica: Victoria Land, Trio Nunatak nord | collected 2016-01-04 | reverse complement strand
CCCTAACCCTAACCCTAACCCTAACCCTAACCCTAACCCTAACCCTAACCCTAACCCTAACCCTAACCCTAACCCTAACCCTAACCCTAACCCTAACCCTAACCCTAACCATGGGATAACGACTCTTCTCCAGGGGAACCCTTTGAAAAGATTCCCTGAGCCAAAATGAGCGACCAAGAGGCGGCTAAGATTCCGAGACATCGCGAGGGAGCTCAAAAACAAAAGCCACGCCCACAGGAACTCCACAACGACATCGACAATTGAAAAGGCCACCATTGATTGAGCTGGATCGAGATCACCGAAAGGCTTGATGTGCCGTTTAAGTCTACAGCAGTTGATGTTGGATATTTCGGGTGTGCGAGGGTGTGCGGGTAAACAGGTGTGGGGTGGCAAGTGTTCTTATTTTCCACGCTCACTTTCACTCCAGACTCTGCGTTGTAGAGCTTGATCAAGCCCTCATTACGACTAACGAGATCATTTCCACTGAGACAGCTGTTCCATAATGATTATACAAACCAGCTCATAATTCAAGATCGAGTACGCTGTACACTGCTTGGCTGTCTGTGTACCATCGAGTACGCTCTACGCTGTTGTTGAGAGATCGTCTGCCGGATTTGACTAAAACTAATTGCTACAGGCAACATCTGAAATATCTTTGCGTCTCGTTCGGCTTCAAGTCCTAGATCGCAAGACGATAACTAGCACAGATAATCTTTGAACACCGATCTTAGCTTACTGCTTTCTATAACGCCAAAGATTACTCGAATCCGCCGGTGAGTCTTCCCGCCAGCGCCTTGATCCAGCGCCTCCACAGCCATCGAGATCGAACCTCCTCGATACATTAGCCTGGGTTTCGCCGTTCTACTTCCGACTCATATGCAACTCACCTTCCCGACCCTCCACAAGCACGCATAGCCTTAGCCTCCAATTCTCGCTTCGCCCAAGAATCCTATAGGATTTGATTTCTTCCATCGCAAAACCTGCACTTATTCCCAGTATTGGGACCGCTACATCACAAGAAACACTACGATCCTCCACGCTTTAGACAAAGAAAATCGAACAATCCGCTATAACCCATCCCCCAAACCTTCACAACTGCTTAATGCCTGCACATTTTAACCAAACATTCCACATTTTAGCCTACATCCAGGCTTCCCTAAACTAGCTCTCACCCACCAGACTCAAATCTCTATAACAGAACCCATTGCAATTCGAAAATAACTATCAAACAATATCTCTATACCAATAAGAACAAACTCCCGCTCGGTCAACACACTATCTCTAAAACTATCTAACATTCTAGCTTTTAACCCACTACATCCATTATCCTCCTCCATGCTTCCCCAATTCCACATATCCATTCAATACCCCTGCCCTCTGCACCACTGTCTGCATGAGAAGCTATCTAAGAAGTTCTCTAAATTTCGATCTGGGTTTGCACCGCTATCCACACCAGAAACAATTCAAGTAGCCGTCGAATCTTGATCTCGCTTCGCATGCGTTCCTCTCTGCACGCGCCAACAGCCTCCGGAGTAAGCTTCTCCCGGGCCTCAAAAGCCCGTCTACTTGCATAAAACTACTCTCGTCTCTCCAATTACGACCCTCAAGGCAATATAAACCGGCTACTTCCCCTTCTTCTCTCCCCAACGATACATTCCGCGCTCCGCGAGATTTGCGTCATCCTCACCACTTACCCCAATGTCGGCGTCGGCGTCGATATGCACGGCTTCTTTATAGTGATCGCAGTCTCGCCGCTTTTAGAGATCATGGTAGCGAGTGCCGTTTGCCAAAGATGGGAGTGTCTGCTTATTGGTGCAAGGGTGCTCTTTTAGTGATTACTCCCACCTCCCATATTTGATTACCTATAACCTACAAAACTCCCACCGGGCTTCTCTCTCCCTCCCCAGCCCCTCTACATCTACACTTGACAGCACAACAACCACGTCTACAATCCCAATTACCAACTCCTCTCGCCAACTCACATCACCAGCTCCCCTGCCCAAACATCCATCCCACCATCCCATCATCTCAGCCCCCCCACCCCCCCCCCCCCACAACCTCAATCCCATCCCCTCCCGCAAACACCTCGATCCCCACGACCCATTCTGAATTCGACCTCCCTCTCACTTCCCCCCCCGCGACCCAACCCAATCCTTCCACACTTTCTCCCTTTTCCCCGTTTCGCACACCAACCATCCCACTTTCCCCTTAGCAAACCACCCCTCTTTGGATTTATCAACTCTAATTCTAATTCCAATTCTCTTTATTTCGATTCTGATTACCGTCTCCCTTATACTTCACCGCAATTCTCGAGATCTTCCCAAACATCTTCTCCTAACCTAGAGGTTAAGGAAGATGGTGGTATGGGAGACATGGAGTATGGAGTATAGGGGATGGGAGTGGGGTTACAGAAACCGGGGAGATGTTGCTTCTTCGACTTCGGGGTGAAGCCAGAACAGGCTGGTCTACTTGCGTTTCTCTGAGAGCTGGAATCTGGAACTGGTGAAATACTTGGAGGTCCGTCATCGCAGTGGCAAGGCGCCAGCACTGAGATCAACAACGGCGATGGCAGAGGAGGCGGCATGTTACAGTTTCATGTCGCTGCAGTGCCTCGCAACCGTGTCCCTAGTGAAAGGCAGAGGAGAAGCAAGCAACTCAGTTTGATGACCATGCTCGACTACGTCTCTCCAGATGCCTTGCACACAGCAATGCGAGATCAACGGTGAATGCCATGTCCCGCTCAGCCAACCCAACCTCCCTGTATTGTACTGCCATACACTGCCCAAAGAAAGTCATTGCCACGTAATGCTGCTTGTCCTTTCTCACATACCCCACGCGGGGCCAACCCACGAGCCCGGCAACGACACACCCACACAACTCCCTCATACATACTAATATGCAGCGACAGCGACGCCTTCTGGGTGATAGTGGTCTTCTCCGGGATTGCTGGTGATAATGATGATGTCCACCCAATCCTTCACATGACCACCAGACACGTCCATATCCTTCAGCCCCTTGAGCGCTGCAAAGATCTGGGACGGCCCTCCCGCACCATCGCTTGGCCAAGCCATCCCGCCATAATAAGGATCACGAAGCCCGAGGGCGCGCGGGAGATCAGGTGTGAAGTTGAGGTGCCCGATGAAACCTTTCCGACTCTGTGGGTAGAAGAGTGTAGCGTTGAAGTGGCCGTGGATGAGCCCCTGAGGGAAGGTCTGCTGGCATGGAGGCAGGAAACTTGAAGCGCCGTTCGCAGCGATGTAGTTCCGCTGAGAAGGCACGGCACCAGAAGTCCACTGGTTATAGATCACTTCTAGTATTCGTTGACAGCGGAAGAATGTCAGAGGGGTGTAGGGGTTGTGAGGATGTTATCTACCAGACTGGCGCCCTGATGCTGGAGCACCGTGCTTGGTGCTGTAGGAGGGCCCTGGGTTTGGTTGGAGGAGAGCAGCGCCAGAGTCGTGGTTGGCTTGCCGATCCAGTAGGTTTTATTGCTGGCGTTGATGGGTTGGACATAGATTAGACCATCGTAGGCGCTAACGGAGGCGATAATCAAGGATGTGTCGGGCTGTGGCGCGTAGACTTGGCGTCGGATGTGTTCAGTGGAGGCGGCAGAATGGAGCACGGCTAGGAGAACGAGGGTGGCGAAGTTGAGGGCTTGAAGCGGAGACATAATGGAAGGTCGGTGGATGCTGACACGGATTGAATGAGAGGGAGAGAAAGGACGCAGGTTATGTGCAGGGACTGTGGACTCTTGGTAGGATCGTGGGTCTATGTAGGATCATGGAGTGTTTGAAGGAGCGCGGAGTGTTTGTAGGACCATCGAAGGTTTGGAGGATCGTGGAGTCTTTAAAGAGAGTCGAGATGGTGAACGAGCTCAAAAGACAACAACAATACGCGCAGTTCCTGCTTCTTCTCCATCAGTTATCCATAAAACTGGAAAAACACACCAAAATCATACCGAAAACAGTACGTACGTCCGGGCAGCCCAAGCATTCTATGATCAAGAACAGACGTGACTGTTCGATAATGTGATATCACAACGTCTCACTCCCCACTGAGAAAATCTTTTCTGAGCCTTGAATGAGGGAAAATATGGATGGTGTAGCAGCGGACGAAGGTCCGGGTCGAGTCAGTGGCATTATCGACGTTGCATGAACGTGATACAAATGACGTGGCTTCGCTAAGGAAATTCTGATGGGGGTTTCTGTTGCTTGTGTGCTGCAGGCAGCCAGATTGATGCAACATATGGAGATCATTCCTGTCGGGGCGTTGTATTTTCGATAGGCCTGTATCGAGACTAGAGCTGAGGAAGAAGGGAAGACTCGACAAGGTTCAATGGGCTTGAGCTAGTGCTAGGAACTCTATGGTTGGAAGAGTGGAAGCGGGCGTTAACCCAATCTAAAGCACAGACATATGTAATCAGAAACTCAAGGATGGTAAAGAAATCGTGACAATTTGTCAGGACTGAGTTTGTAGTATTGGGTTTCACTTATACCAAACATCGTGGCCTTTCTATGGTGCACGGGGAGAAGGGTCTACATTTTTAGTACCCATCACGCTCCTGGCGTCCGTAGCCCTCGTCCTGGCGGCCGCCATCCTGCCCGCCATATCCACCATCACGACCCTGCTGCCCACCATATCCGCCGTCTCCGCCTTGGTCACCTCCACCCTGGTATTTCTGGTCGTAGTAGTTGCTCGCATTGTCCTGGGCCTGACGCTTGACCTTCTCGCGGTCGTAGAAGTCTTCGCCCTTGGTCTGGATGAGGCGGTCCGCTTCGACACCGGCGAAACCGGCGAGGACCTCTTTGGCTAGTTTGTGGCTCTGTGGTTTGCCTGGTGTGGGAAATGAATTGTCAGTCGAAGTGGAAGAACCAAGTAGCTGTGATCGGAGGGTAGAGATGGAGGGGTGTCGAGACGGGCATTAGACTTACCGTTCGCTTCTTCGTGCTTTTCATACTGCGATGTATGTCAGTATCTTCCGATCAGAAGGGTTCCACGTGGGGGTGTAGACGTAGGGCTGGAATTACGTGTGCCAACGGAAATGTGGTAGGCTCACCTGTCTCATGGCCTCAAATCCAGCAGCACCGCCAAGGGCTTCGCCAGTGTAGGTGGCCTGGTTGTCAGGCTGGCCATCTTGGCCGTAGACATCCTGATGGGCCTGCTGGGCGTCGTCTACTAGCAGTGAGCAGCGGCATTGATTGAATCACACCGAGTGTAAACCCACCGAAGCCAAACATGGTTCGGATTTGGAAAGGTGTTTTGGGTAATGAGCTTGATGATGGTGATGCAGAGACTGATAGGGAGCTGATATCTGCTAATGAGTGCCGGATGTCAAAGGGTTATACCGAAGAAAAGAGAAAGGAAGAAGAAAAGCTGGCGATGCCGAGACTTATACTTGGCAGGTACATTACCATGCGGCCTCGGCAGGGGTTCGTGGTGAGTGGGTGGTGAATGGTGGCACGATGGTGGGGCAAAGGTGGGGCAAAGGTGGGTACCAAGTATGACGTCGGTCGGCTGCTGTTCATGGACCTCGTGCCAAGGCAATCGTTTTTATTGGCGACACCAGTAATCACATACAGCTTCTCCTGACGTGACCGGACTTGAGAGAACGGGACTCTGGCGGTGGTGCTCGATGATGGTTGACGTTTGTCGTATCGACAATCAAATAGGAGAAAAGCCAAGGAAAAATCATACCTCATGGGTCCAAAGACTTGATGCTTCAGTGTGAGTACACTAGATCGCCAAGTGTAGGATAGTATCGCGGGGTGTATGTACTACGAGACGCGAAAGCTGCTGGGGATCCATGTAATTAAACATGGATCGCTCCTAGCAGGTCACCGCTTGTAGCTTTCTCACTTGACCAGCATTCTGATGCCCCTTAAAGGCAGCCGCGGGAACGGCACAAAGAAATCATGCTCCGTCTCCACATCTTCGATGCCCGTCTCGAAGGGCTCCCACTCGAAGCGGCCGGGGGCAAAGACAGCGGCGAGTGTCAGGTACAATTCGCAGTATGCAAGACTGATCCATGTTAGAGCGAACTTGCTGCCCTCCTCCGCCTTGGTCAGGGGGAGGAATTGAGCGAAAGGCTGGAGGCAGGGCAGTCAAGGTCAGGATGAGATAAGAGAAGCTTACTTCATTCCTAGACATTGCCTCGAGCCTCGGCTGAATGGTGTGAGATACTTGCGAAGCTGATGAGAGTCCGGCTGGAGCCAGCGCTCGGGGTCGAAATGGCGTGGATTTGGGAAGTGTTCTTCGTTGTTGTGCATCATATAAATACTCATTCCCACTGGCGTGCCAGACGGAATTGTCCAGTTCCTGTACTGAAGAGCTACGTCTGGGGAGACCCTCTGAAGGCGCGATGGCACTCCGTACGAGTATCGGAGGCCTTCTGTGACAACTGCTGTGAGATAGGGCAACTTCTCTAATTGCGCCCAATTCGCTGATTTTTCAGACGAAGGAGAGACATTTGTCAACTCCTGCTGTAACCGGTTCAGCATCGCGCTATTGCTGCTGAGGTGGAAGGTGATTGTAGAGAGAGTATGTGCCGTGGTGTTGGACCCAGCAGAAATGACTGAGATCCCCTCCTGTTCAAGACGATCGATCGATTTGTCTGCCGCAGACAGGTTCTCATTGGTAAGCACATCGGAGAAGATCGTCTTCTCCTTGGGTTTGCCCTTCACCAACCCCTTTTGCACCTGAGAAATCTTCTCATGGACCAGCTACCAAAGTCAGAGGCATTTCCTGTTTGATGCACAGGATAGACCCACTTTACCTAGATTCAGCAGGGCTCCAAGCCTCGGGTTTGTTGCCTTGATAAAGGCAGGAGGGATCTTGCGTGTCAAGGGCTCTAGCCAGGGAAACTGCTTGAAGAGATGCCAGGTCTCTGTAAGGTCCAGCGCGCACTTATTCCACCAAGGCGCGAAGTCAGGCGTGTCCAGGAAATTGTAAGACATGGAGAAAGCATATTGGCCAATGATCTGTGCCATGTTCAGCGAAGAGCCTTACTCATCAGGGCTCGCACGTCCTTACATCATTGGTGAGTGCACTGTAAGCATCAATCAAATTGATTGGAGTACCCGATCCTTGCAAACCTTGGAGTCGCAAGACAAACTTGGCAATGGCCGCTTGTACAGTGGGTTCCAGCTGCACCACCGACGCCTTGGAGAAGAAAGGTGCTAACGCGCCCCTACGTATGCGGTGAAGGTCGTGGTTCACGGTTGAGAAGCTTGCCCCCGTGAGACCAAATCCGCTAATAGCCCATTCGTACTTGTTCGTTCGGCGGACAGAGCTGCCTACGTACAATCGGTCGTAGTAGCTGGGGAGCATCAGCATTGATAGAGTAGCTCGTGCTGGGCCGGGCTGGGCTTACTCTGGGTCGTTGATGTGTAGTTCATAAGGGCTGTTGGCGTTAAATCAAGTACCAGCGCTAGCACACAATGCATTACCTGATTCGTATAATGGGACCTGATATATTAGAAATCTGTACAATTGATAGCTTTCGACACATACCGTAATGTGTATGCAATTCTGCAATCTTCCAAGTATATCTGCCTCTCTTGATCACGTCATAGTAGAATTCATACCATAAAGTCAGGGCTGCCAACTTGGGACCAGGAAACTTTGCCAGAGGACTAAAGTACAGGCGATAAACGGCCAGAGAGATCAAGTAAGCCAGCCAGATGCTGGCGAGCGCCACTGTCAGATCTACTATTGAAATCATGATAACGGCCCTTAACCATGCCCATGATATGGACTGAATGTTATCGCCGTAAATGTTGCAACGAAACGAGGAGGAGCGAGGGGCCCGCTCCAAGCCCTTGCAAGTGCTGACCGAAGACGTGGCGGGCGACGTGCCGCCCCATCAGACACTTCTGTGGTGTGATTGGTGCGAATCAGCGCCGCACGGCTACTTATCACTTCTACCTTCCTCGCCCCTCCTTGCCCTCCCCTCTCTAATTTGGTGACAATGATCAGATATACGAGACGGGACATTCAGCGCCAATGCAAGATGCGATCAATACAAATCTTCGAATGCATGCTCTTAAACAAACCCCAGCGCAGTCGCTGAGAAAGCTACGTCTTACGATCTCACCATGATACCTGCTACCTGAGACTATGATCACATTCGCCGAGGTTTTCGAAGCTCCGCGTTGTTGATCTCCTTGGTCTTGTCTCCACACGCTCCTGGACCTCTCTAGTGGATGATCTTATGCTTATTTATTCTGAGCAATATTCGGATCTACACCCTCCATTAATCTTGGAATTGGCGTTTCTCCATATCTGGCTTACCTCCCTGCTAAACGATGCAAGCTGATATAATCCCGGAGATCTTTCCCAAACAGATATGCTGCATGGTCACTGGCATAATGCTTCGAATATAGATTAGCCCCAATAGCTGCCGCTATCGATCTTCGTGCAGCCATTGACGTTTCAGGGGAATTCGAGGATATTTCCGGCAGATAAGGAGGAAAGTGGTATGGAGGATGCCTCGTGCTTTTATAAGTCAGCATATCGTTGTCCTCGTGCCTACCCTAAACATACGAGCTACCGCCGACCGACTTGCTCCAAGCTGCAACAGCCGAGTCAATAATACTACCTCTCACGATCTTTCCTGGACACTTGATCATAAAGGTGACTCCCAACTTCTCTCTTACACCCAGACCTTGGCACTCAGTCACCAATAGCCACTTGAGATGTACAGAGATCGCGGCCCCTGACGTGACGTTCTATGAAACATTGTAGGTAGCAAAGTTCTGGCCTTTCCGAAAAGCGTACAAATATTTTTCAACTTAGCAAAAGATTCTCACGGCCTCGATCAAGGTGCCTACCAAGCGTGAGAAGCGTACTGGGATCGCCGAGCCCACAAGAATCCTGCGCCGCGACGGATAGACGAAAGCATCTTTCATAGTCGAGGATGGAGCAGTCGCCACGAAGCGCGATGATCTTGGTGCATCGTAGAGGGGTGTTCGCTATCCTCATCAATCGTAGGTTCGCAGGTCAATTTCTTCGTTCCACCATGCATGCCTACCAAGCCAAATAGAGGATATGGCTCTTGCTTTGACTTGCGGCAACATCGAAGGCCCCTGTGTTAATGCTCAGGTGTAAGATATCTATGATATTTGTTGCTCAGTGCCTGAAAACCCAGACATCTCCCTATATAGAAATTTATCTGGAAAACCCGATGCCCAACCTCATCTAGGTCTTCGATTATCCTTCTTCATCGAGGGTAACGCAAAACAAGTTCTAAATTTTCAAACTGTCAGCCAAATGTTATCAAACCGTCATCCGTACCAGTACCTATCATCTAGCTTCATAGTTCCGGGAACCAGATTAGGATTACAGGCCAGCAAAGAGCTTTATGCGTAGATCTTGGTCAGTAGTGTAAGTATAATCCCGGAGCTATCAGGTTCGCCTACGTAACACACGCATCAGCCTAGCGTCAGCTTGTTGAGCTTCACCTATTGCCCTGCTGTGTGCTTTCTAATTTTTGCGTAAGTAGTTGAACGAAGAAGATCAAGTGCTCAATGCAACCCCAATGTGGCGCCGGTGATCGACTGATACCAAGGCTAGCTACACCAAGTCTCGCCCGCGGTAATTGGACCTGGATGCAGCAGGTGCTTTTGATATCCGCAACTTCACACCAGCAGCCGAATCACCGAACGGGCCATAAAAACCAAAAGCAGATAACTTCGCTATCATCAATTGGCGTCGGTATCTAAAACCTCGATCATACTTAGGGGTATCGACCTGAGTTCGGATCTCCTCGATGGTCAGTATGATCGATTCGACAAGGCTGGTAGTTGAAGGTCACTTACAGCCTTTTGCGGCCCAATAATCACCTGCCCGCTCACTATCGTACAGCTCCTCATCTGTGTATTCGAATACCACGGGCTCAATGCCCTCTCCAAAGTCAGATTTGTAGTGTATGCAGTCGGCGCAAAACCAGCGATCTAAATCCAAATGTGTCGAATTCAAATTTGCTATCAGTCGCTTGCTCAAGAAAGATCGAACAAGCTGTCGTTCCAGTGGATTGTAGTTCGGGATCATGTCTTCCTCTCCCGGCGGGAACCTTGATGACTTCCCGTTAGTAAGAGCAAGGAAGAGGAAGTTTGAGCTTACATGTCGCCATTGGGCTTCTTGGATTGGCATTCGAACGAGGTCTGACGAGTCATATCCCTGGTGATGTATAAGACTGGAGGAGATGGAGTATTGATTGGAGACAGACACACGTCCCATTCGGTCCCAGGGGTGAACACAAAAGTGCTCTCGGTCACATGGGTCTCGGATTCGGGTGTGTGTAGAATCATGTAGCCTCTTGACAGCAGGAAAGCTCTGTCGAGCGCATTGAAGGCCGGGTCTTGAAAGTAAATGTCGCTTATCGCGTGCTTGGTTTCTGCAATTATTAGAGTCCGTTTGGATGATTCAACAGTCAAGTATTCACGGAGAAGTTCAATACAAGCCTCGAAAGCAACCAGCTGACATAGGGAGCGATTCTCCATTCCTTTCCCATAGGATTTTCCTTCCCAATCAGCGGTCAAGCTACCCAGACCCAAGCACATACCGGATGAGACTTTGAGCTTCTCCTGCTTTAAGATTACGTTGATGAAGAGCTCCTTGAAAGAGTGGGATTCCGGTGATAGTCTCCAATACTCATGTAGAATTCGATGCTGCTCCAACAACGTTTCCACGCTTGCGTTCTTTGGAATGGGGTGTTGCCAGAGTTCATAGTTGCCCTCATAGTCTGCAAGCTTCAAAATTCTGTGTTGAAGCTCTTCGCTGTCGGGGATTATCCGTTCGTAGGGGCCTAATTCTAGACGTGAGGTCCATCGAGTAGTGACCGGCATTTGAGAATCATCGTCATATTCATCATGAGATATCTGATTGGATGCCATAGTGATAATTCTTTGAGCCAGAGGACCTTCTACGAGCACTTTGCGTTTCTCTCCAACCAAACTCACGAATCGTTTGGGAAACTGGATCAGAATCGGCTATACAAGGACAACAGTAGAGAGGCTCCGCAACCTCAAAGGTGAATTTCTATAGGTGAAACTTCAGACGCAAGCCATCTGCCGCGCTTGGAATCTATGTATGCCTTCGTGTGTCAACCCAAACGTTTTCGAAGGACTTGAAAGATGCTGATAGTAACAGAGTGATTACTGAGAGTAAAGGATATCAAAGTAAATTTGCTTCGAACTGGCTGAAAGGCTTGACTTGAAGTAAGATAAGCACAATCAGCCCTAAAAGGCTTGGCGTAGTATTATTGGCGATACTAACAAAACGATGGAGACCGAGCCAGGGGCAGCTGTGGAGTGTACAATGGAACGACGTCCAGCGTCCTCATGCCCGAATATTGTCAGTGATAGACGCATGAGCGAGGAATACGAAATTGCTTGTGAGGGGAGTATGAATCTTCGGATAGGAGAGATTGCATGATAGAAATGAGGTGAGCGAAGAGGGCTTGGTGAGTATTGTTAGAGTTGTAACTGGGATTCGCAGGTTATGTGATAGATTATGTGCATTGAGCTACCCTTGTTACTGTGCTTCATGGGTTGTCATTGAATCTCTTAATACCCTCTGCTAACCTGCATTAGACGTCCGGCACCCGTCAGTAGTCAGCGGGCTGTGATTTCGGCGTAAGCTTTGTTGAGTGCAATTTCATTATCTTTGACAAGCTATTGTCCCCAGATAAGTAGGTTGATTGCAATTAGCATTAAGCTAGTCTGGTTAGGTATTGAGTCCAATCAGCTCCGCATAGCTTCATTCGGGTTCACAACTAGGAAAGCCGTACTGCTTCACCCAAGTTGAGTCCAGCGCTTCTCGTATCGTCATTCGCTTCTCAGGTTCGTAAATCAGCATCGCTCTCAAGAGCTCGATCCAAGCGGCTTGTTCTTCGGAGGTGAAGCCAAAGTCATTTACTCTGCCATTTAGCTTGACCCTTGCCTCCAACGACAGAGATCTGGAGTCATGCCACCGCTTGGGATTGACGTTCCGAGTGCCGTCCTCGAGGAAGAATTCGTCCCTATGCTGCCAGCCGTTCCACCACGACGCCGGGGGTCGCCCGAGGGCACTGACCATCTCCGCAGCCACATCGTTGCGATCGACCCAAAAACCCTCGAAAAGTGGACGCTCTCCCATGATGTCGTGAATCGTGCATGCCAGGGCCCAGATATCGGCAGGCTTACCAACACTGGCGTCGGCGAATATCATTTCTGGGGGGCACAGTAGAAGAGGTGTATGCAGCTGGTGATGGGGTCCTTTATCGGCCATGAAGGCCTCACCAAGATCACATATCAAGATAGTCGGATCCGTCAACTCGTCGCTGGGAGTGCACGTACAGGCAGGCTGAACTGAATACTCTGGCACTCCTGGTCCTAAGGGACGACCATCGGTCCGAATGATTGGAGTCTTCTGAGGCTCGCCCAGGCGGGTGTAGAGCTCTTCTACCGAGAGCGAATCGAGATTGCCAAGGCGAAGAAGGATATTTCCAGAATGAAGATCTTGTCGTACTGATGTCAACTTCTGTCAACAACCGGAGGGGAACTACTCGCTTACCAGCGTGGACCACGCCATTGTCATGCATAAAAGCGACCGCTTGGAAGAGATTCGTTATGATGGCTCGAGCTGTTGCCAGAGGGAAAATCCACTTGCGGCCTGCCTCCTTTGAGTCTGCAATAGTACAGCCAGCGGGCTCGCTGATAAGGCATGTATGCCGGCCATTGGGCCCATCTAATTGGAATTCATCCAGTAAAGACGAGACGAGGTTCTGCCCCCTGCCAGCTAGTGTCTTGTGGTCGGCGTCTCCTAGATGACGTAGGATGGATGGTTCCTGGGTTGACTTCAGGCACGCAACGGCGATCTTCACGGCTACGTATTTCTCCGCAAACTGGTCTCTGGCAAGCCATACAGTCGAGTATGCTCCGTAGCCCAGTTTATGAACAATTCTGTAGCGCCCGTTTGCGAGCTCGTCCCCAAGATGAACGGGATGATATCCGCCAGGAACATAGCCTTTGAATCTCTCGACGTCCTCTTGAAAACCGTAGCCAGGTTCGATCTCGGGTTCCTCTCGCCTTGTGAAAGTCCTCAGATGGGGGCTATTGTGCGGCGGGATGGAGCTCCACAACGCCTTTCTCGAATATGCTGTGAAAATTGGTGCGAATGTAGGTGCTAAGTACGCGTCAATGGAGGTCCCATGGTTCCTTACCACACACCGACTTTGATTAGCCAGGCGGCACGCGAGCGACATCTGAAGCCCATGAGTACCGATGTGCCACCTCACTGACCTCCTGCTATGCCTAATACGGATCATTTCACAGCGACATTAGCTGTCCATTGTACAGTCCATCTAATCTAGCGCTAAGCTTCCCGATGATACATGTTAATACCGCAGCATTCTCGTAACCAATTCGCATTCCACGTCGTCGTTCTTGGCCATCGTGGGTTTGATTTACGAGTTGAGGATGCTGCTAGGTCAGGTAGCCTCGGATAACGCGCTCTGGCGTCGTTAGCGTGAATTTTCCCTTGTAATACGGGGGAATTGGTATAATAAAAGAATGGGGCTTAAGAAAGGTTCGACAAGCAGCAGCGGAAGGTGCTCTGTATAACGAAGGAGGTCTTAGGAGACCTCCAACTGCAAATTAGAAATTTAAAGAAGAAGATACTCATTAACATTTGTCCGTTATGCGTCATATCCAGACGTTGAATTCGAAGACCGTTGTACAAGTTTTAGATACCAGTCCCACGCCGTCGCTGAATCGCCTGGTCCGATTTGATTTCAATCGATATGCCTTCGCTCACTTCATTTTGTGTTCCCTCGCACCATGTCATCGCGGTCTGAAGTCATTAACGTCTGGTATGTTTACCCTTCCTCCAGCCCCACTGTACCCGCCTTGCGCATGACTCAGGCCCAGATCGTCCCTGAATGGGTCACCCGCTCCTCCACCCGCCTGCAATGCTGACGGATGCTCATAGCTTCCTCCCTGGTGATAGCTGGGCGTGGGACTCGGGTCTCTATATGGCGAGGGATTACGGAAGGGGTCCTGGCGTGGTGGCCGCTGACCGTACCCCGTATTCGCGCCATGATAGCTCGTGTCCTCTCCGCCCAGCTCACTGTTTCCGTGTCGTTGTCCCCAGGCTTCTACGCCTTCGTCTGCAGGCTGTGGATGTAGAACTTCGTAGTCATCCTCGTCATCTACGGCTGCGGCGTGCGGGTTCTGGTAACCATGCGCTGTGCCGCTGATTTCGGGATCCGAGGTATTGAATTCGTCATGTTCATGCGGGTTCGGGGAAAAAGCGTGTTTGGTCTGATCTTCGATGGGGCGGTTGGAGGGCGTTGCGCCTGGCATGCTGCCGTTGCGGCGGTAATAGAGTAGTGCGTATATGGACATTGCGGAGGTGAGGACGAATAGAAGACTGCAGTCCCTTTGCGATCAGCAAAACAAATCTCTGATGAATTGCTGGTAAAGAGTCTGTACCAGAGCGCAACCCCCAGCCCAACAGTCACCTCACTGAGCTTGCACTTTCCTGGGCTTCCAAATTTAAATTTTGTACAGCCGTCATCTTTACCGGCGTTCGTCCAAGCCGCTACGGCTGCAAAGGCCGCAAGCCAGAGAATGGCAAAGAGGATGTCTATGACGGCGAAGGCGTAGGGATTGGCGAATCTTTTGGTACGGTTGAAGACCGGCACAGCCGCCAGGTAAATGAGGAAAGGTATGTTGAAGAAGCACTATAGTTACGATATCGGTTAGTCTGATCATTCAGTGGTATCATGGCGGAGACCAAGGACGGGAGGGAAGCGGGAGAGGGGAGAGGAACGCACAAGAGCGAAAAAATACTTCGTCCGTCCATCAGTGTTGCCAGACTTGGTAAAGACGGCTATTGTGAGGGCCCAGGCGACAAAGGTAACGAAGCCTTGAATGCCGTGGATAACATTTTTGATACTCTGGAGATGCTCGGTTGGGAGCTGCATTGTTGCTCGTGGGTGCACCCAAGGCTGCGAAGAGGAATTACCAGACTCTGGGAGAACTCTTTCAAAATGTGGAGGGAAAGATTCGTGATAGATACAACGATTTGGTGGCCATGCAAATAAGAGCTATACAAGAGCGGATTGTAAAGTGGCAGATAGATACACGTAAGTGAGGTCAATGACAATGGGTAACCCAAAACGGGACACACATTCTCAATACATGCTGGCCACGGAGCTCAGATGTCTGAGAGACACTGTAGCCTTGCTGCGGCTCTCATTGACGCGATCAGTCCACGAAGAAGCTGACGACTGGAGAAGACAAACTCTTGTTTGCTCTCAAGCCATGCTACCTCGTCCAATCACAACGCGGCGCCAAGACATGCTGCTTCCTTAGTCATCAACATCTAAATATAAATCTTGTGATACTTCACATTTCTTCATCGTCATTCAACTGGACATCTGAAGCTTTGGTTCTATATAATGGTGTGGCATGGCCATTCCCAATGATTAAACAGCCCTTCCCGCAATGTGGCGCAATGTGGCTCCCTGTTCCTACTGGTGCACCAACTGTCATGCTGTCATTACTGATCCTGCAGAAACATGGGATGAAACCCTCAACATCGCTATTGCCACAACATGCTTGCTAGCAGAAACTTGCATAAATTTTCGCTTGAACCCTTGACGACATTCGCCAATCTAAGATTGGATTATGCCACACACCGGCAAACCCAGTGGAGCCTGTCAGCCTTGCAAACAGCGCCACGTAAAGGTAAGGTCTCCGCCAGATATAGTAACTCGTACTCGAGCCAACGTTGCCATAGTGCGATGAAGGTCGCCCCGCTTGTGGCAGATGCTTGAAGGCAAAACGGGTCTGCACCGGCTATCGAGATGGACTGGACCTGGTACTACGGAGCCAGAATGATGTTGTGAAAGCTTCAGTGGCGAGGCGTCAAAAATCGAAGATACCGCCATCTCTCATGGATGACGAACAGTCCCAGGCACTTTGCTTCTTTGTTTCGTCCTGGGTGCTGTTTCCACGTGACCCGCAGACTGATCGAGGCGTCACTGAGATCTTACCGCTTTTCTTTGCAGACCTGAGACCTGGAACCCCTCTATCACTTTCTCTAGCTGCAATATCGAACTTTGTCTTTGATGCCTGGGAACATGGGGTCAGGCACGAAACTCGGCAAATGCAGTCGGCCTATGGGAAAGCAGTGTCAGCTATGAGGCTAGCCTTGCAGGATCCGAACGAATGCTGCTCAGACGAGACGTTGATGGCTGTGCTTCTTCTTGGCTTCTACGAGGTGACGCAGCCTTTTCACCTCATTTCGCTCCTGTTTTGGGAACCACCACGCCTGACACCAGTCGTGGCTAACACAGAACAGGCTGCAGTTCATGCTTTCCAAGCCAAGGTTTCGCCCGTACGACACTTCTTGGGCGCTGCTGCAATGATCGATCAACGGAAGGGAACTCACGACCGCGGCGAAGTCTCCAAGAGACTGCAGCAAGCAGTCCGAAGTCACATCGTGAGCCAGGTACAACAGCACTCACTCGCTCCGAAGGCTAATGTATGTAGGTTTTTCGAGCGATTCATTTCGGTTGCCCCATCGATACGAGGTGGGAAGTCTGGCAAGAATGTGATGACATGCCGCAGAATCCAGCGACACTTCTCGACTCGATGTCTGTAGAAGTGGCGAATGTATTGGCTTTCGAAGCAGCGCTCACTTCTTCGAAGATTGAATATTCGTCAATATCTGTCGCTGATTCGCTCAAAAGGGCGAAGGCGGTCAAGGATAGGCTTGAACGCTGGACCGATATCATTCCCAAAGATTGGTTCCCCATCAACGTACCAGCAGAAGCCGTACCTCAAAGCGTTCGAGATGCCGGTATTTATGGTGATGCCTGCGACGTCTATCCCGACATCATGGTTGCCATTCTATGGAATGATTGGCGCTGGACTCGGCTACGTGTACTTGAGCTCCTAGCTCGCTATGAAGACGACAAGCAAGCATTGGCCACTATGCAGAGCCTGGCAGACGATGTCTGTGCAAGCGTACCCTTTTGCTTCGGCGATCGGATGACAACGATGCCCATGTTCGCAGCGAAGAACAAATATCCCAGCGCTGAAGGACAGCCCCTGCCCAAAGCTCATCCACAGAATGCTGCTGCGTTTGGTGGCTGGTACATGTTCACCCCGCTTACAGAAACGCTACACGCGGCGAGGTTTCTTAGAAAAGGCCAAGTGAGCTGGATTCATGAGCAATTGCAACGCCTGGGGAAAATATATGACATTCAATAGAGAGGTTCACACGGAGCCTCCGGTTCATTGATGGATGATCTTACCACTCCCAAGTTGTGTCGTTCACGCTAAATGCTCAAGAGTCCACGGCACTTTGTTTGGCGAGATTCCACGTCCTTCAAATTGGGATAACGAGCTTTGAGTCCCGATCGGTTTAGCTGAAATCAGTGGCGCATCATCTTGGCATCTTCGCCCATAACCCGACTTAACGCCCGCTTCTGCTTTGTGAAGAGATGTCAGCCGGATCAGCCGCTTTGAAGACCTACGCCACCCATAAAGCAATCAAGGTGTGCCCATGGTCGTACAAATCATCTGGCAAAGCCATCGAAGAAAGAAATAGGCTTTATCAACAATAGAATAAGCAGTGCTTGGGATCTGAGGAGGTTAAAAAACTTCTACAACGCTGTGCTTTCGAGCCGTACGAGAAAGCAGCGGGTTGTTGGTGCGCCGGTGCCTTGGTGTATCCAGTATTTATACATGCTGATGCATTGAATAGCCTACCTTCTCTGGCTTTCTCGAGGCTGAATTCAAGGTTGAATATAGAACGCAGATCACAATCTCTTACGAATGCAGAGACCCACAGACACCGACTCTGGGTGCTGAAGAGGTCTGCTCGCTGCGACTAAGGCTGAGTCGTAGCCAGCACTCAACATCGAGAAGCTACATATACGATCATTACCTTCTGAAGTACCTTGTAATTTCCGAACTCTTATGCGAGTTTAGCTTCAAAAATCCAGCTTAGGGCCAGCCAGGTCTAGCGGAAGCGGAATGCTTGGCATGTATGACGTTATCCGTCACATGCCTTTCCTGTCAACAAGCGCTGCATTCATAAACAGACGCTTCCCTCTACTCTGGATATAAGTATTACTGCTCCGCCCACTCTCTTCAATAATTAAGTTAGCAACATCCTCTTCCATATCTCAAAGCCAGCGACTCTCAAAATGCAGTCCATCAAGTACAATCCCCCCTCTCTCTCCCTCCCCCCTCCATCGCACTCTCCCTCGCACTCTCCCTCGCACTCTCCCTCGCACTCTCCCCCTGCCACTCTTATCCCATTCTCCTCCCACCCTCAACTCCATCCTCTCACTCTTCGCTCACCCCTCCACCCCCTTTTCTTCCCCTCTCTCCCCTTCCCCTCCCACTTCCCCCCAAACCCCACCTCTAACACACCCTCCAGAGATTTCGGCAATCAAATTTCCGAGAAAGTCCAAAAGACCGGCTCCACGGCTAGCAAAGAAGCCAACAAGAGTGCGTCCCCCA